>JAABVA010000067.1_pt1 | contig 126269 bp, 88 predicted proteins | sample 5560331 | NCBI WGS metagenome assembly JAABVA01 (sample SAMN12812661, study PRJNA571458) | rock metagenome | isolation source: Antarctica rocks | place: Antarctica: Victoria Land, Mt New Zealand sud | collected 2016-01-07 | reverse complement strand
TCGCCCGGTCCTGGTCGTCGACGATGGCCGGCAGCAGCAACCTCGCCCATGACCCCGACCTCGCGAACCTGGTCACCAACTGGCAGGTCGTCGGCGAGAACGTCGGGGACGGCACCGATGTCCGCACCCTCGACGACGCCTTCTGGGCCTCCCCGGGCCACCGCGAGAACGAGCTCTACCCGACCTTCACCGACGTCGGGATCGGCGTCGTCGTCAAGGCCGGCACCGTCTGGGTGACGTTCGACTTCCGGCAGGAGCTGCACCCGAGCGCCCCGGCCGCGGCCCCGGCCGACCCCGGTGCGGCTGCCAAGGCTGCTGCAGCGAAGGCCGCCAAGAAGGCCGCTGCTGGCAGGGCCGCCAAGGCCAAGGCAGCAAAGCTGCTGGCCGCGAAGAAGGCGGCTGCCGCGAAGCGGGCGGCGGCGAGGAAGGCGGCCGCGAAGCACGCCGGGCGTCGGCGTCACGGACACCTCAGCGTCAGCACCGACCCGGCCGCGACCGCCCGGGCCGCCGCGGTCGCCCAGCAGGTCTGAGCGGCCGCCCGACAGGTGGGCAGCCGGGGGTGGGGAGCACCGACGTCTGTGGGACACGAGTGACGGATGGGGCGGTCCCGTAGCCTGGCGCGATGCCGGCCCGTCCCGCGTCCCCGGGCGCCCGTGACCGCCGGCCTCCCGATGGTCGGGCAGCGTCGGGTCGCCCCGGAGCGGTCGGCGGGTCCGGCGACGATCGGGCCAGCGGTGCCAGGACGGTCCCGCACGGCACCCGCTCGGCAGCGACGGTGCGCAGCGGTGGCCCGACGCGGGTGGCCGGGGCCACCGCCAGCCGGACCAGCAGCGACACCCGGACCAGCAGCGATCCTCGGACCGGCACGACCACTCGGACTGGCAGGACACAGGCCGACAGCAGCACCCGACGCGATGAAGCCACCCGGACGGACAGGCCCTCGCCGCCCAGCCGCAGCGGGTCGGCCGCGCAGCAGCCCGCGACGCCGGCGCGCCCCGTGTCGGGTGGGTCGCGGCGGGCCGGGGGTCCGTCCGCCCAGCCCCGTGCGGACGCCCCTCGGCGGCCGGCCGGAGCCCGGCGGTCGACCGCCAGGGCCAGGTCGGGCACCGCCACCGGACGGCCGGGCACGTCCGGGCCGGGCACTGCCTCGCCCGCCCGTCCCCGCGGCGGGGGGGCGCGACCCGTCGGGCGTCGCCCGTCGACCAGCCGGACGGTGGCCGGTCGGGTGCTGCGGGTGGCCGGTCGAGGCTGGTACGGACTCGCGCACGGTCTCGGCTGGCTGGCGCGGCGCCGGTCGGAGGCCGACCCCGGCGCGCACGACGGCTGGGGACTGTCCTTCGCACTGGTGGCACTGGTCGCCGCCGCAGCCACCTGGGCCGGACCCGCCCTGCACTCGAGACTGCTCGACAGCGTGGCCTCGGCGCTCACCGACGTCGTCGGCCGAGCTGCCCCCGTCGTCCCGGTGGTCGCCGGCCTGGCTGCGGCGCAGCTGCTGCGGTGGCCGGGCCACCGGACCGCCCGGCGCTTCGCCGGAGTCGCGCTCGCGGCCGTCGGGCTGCTCGGCGCGATCCACGCCCATGCGGGGGTGCCCGCGCCCTACACCGACTCCGCAGGACTCCGCCGGGCCGGTGGTCTCGCCGGCTACGTGGTGTCCTCGCTGCTGGCCCAGCTCGTCGGCGCTGCACTCGCGACGCCGGTCTTCATCGCGCTGGCCGTCGCCGGGGCTGTCGTGGCCGCTGGCGCCGACTCCCTACGCCGAGTCCCCCGGCGGGTCGCCGAGATCAGCGACCGACGCCGACGCACCGGCACCCGCCGGGTCCCGTCCGGCGCCGGGGACGGGGACGACCCGACCGGCCCCGACGGGTGGGCGGACGGCTCCGATCCCGCGGCCGTAGCCGCAGCCGCAGCCGGTGCCGGTGCCGGTGCCGGTCCCGCCGACGACGCCGCCGACGGCGCGTCCGACGAGTGGCAGGGGAGCTCACCGACACCGGGCGGCCGACCGGTCGACGAGGAGGGACGCGGCTGGTCCGAGCCGTACCAGAGCCCGCTCGTGATCGACGGGGACGACACCGGCGGTGCTGACGTCGACGCCGAGCTGGTGGCCGGCATGGTCGCGGGCCGAGTCGGTGCGGCTGTCGATGGACCCGGCGCGCTGAGGGTCGGGGACGAGCCCACCACCGGCGTCCGGGTCACCCGGGAGCCGGTGCCGCCGGGGCCGCGCAGCCGCTGGTCGGGTGCCGCCGACGATCCTCCGCTGGACGACGTGCTGGGGCTCGGCCCCGGGGCGTGGGGGCCCGACAGCGACGGCCGGCGTCGCGGGTACGAGACCTCGTCGGACCCGGCCGGTGCGACATCCGCTCCGGGTGGGTCCGGAGCCGGACCCGACCCGCGCGGGTCCTGGGCGGCGCCCCTGTTCGGTGCCTCCGCCGTCGTCGCCACGGCCACCGACCGCGACGGCTGGCCCCCAGCCGACCGCCCGAGCGACCTCGACGACGCTGCGGTCGACGACGTCGACCTCCTCGACGTCGACTTCCTGGACGTCGGAGACCTCGCTGTCCATGGCGCCGGAGTCGATCGGGACGTCGACCTCGATCCCGATCGCGACGTCAGAGGTGACGGCGACCGCGATCGCGGCGACATCCGTGACGGCGACGGCGGTGGCGGCCACCCCGGTGACGAGCCCGGTGAGGACGTCGCGGACCACGGTGGCAGCGGGTGGGTGGGCGCCGTGCCGCTGCGCCGCGTCGTCCCCCCCACCGGCGGCTCGGACCCGTCGGCGGCCCCCGCTCGCCGGGCGCCGTCCCCGGCTGCGACCCGCTACGTGCTCCCGCAGGCGACCGTCCTGGCGCAGGGCAGTGCCCACCACGCCCGGACCCCGGCCAGCGACGGTGTCGTCGACCGGCTGCAGGGGGTGCTCCGCGAGTTCGGCATCGACGCGACGGTGACGGGGTACACCCGCGGGCCGACCGTGACCCGGTACGAGGTCGAGCTCGGAGCGGGGATCAAGGTCGAGCGGGTGACCGCGCTGGCCAAGAACATCTCCTACGCCGTCGCCAGCGCCGACGTCCGGATCCTGTCCCCGATCCCCGGCAAGTCGGCCATCGGCATCGAGATCCCCAACACCGACAAGGAGACCGTCTCCCTCGGCGACGTCCTCCGGTCGCCGGTGGCGCGTCGCGACGGGCACCCGATGGTCGTGGCCCTGGGCAAGGACGTCGAGGGCGGCTTCGTCGTCGCGAACCTCGCGAAGATGCCGCACCTGCTGATCGCCGGGGCCACCGGCTCCGGCAAGTCCTCCTGCATCAACTCCCTGATCACCTCGGTGCTCACCCGGGCCACACCCGAGCAGGTCCGCCTCGTGCTGGTCGACCCCAAGCGGGTCGAGCTGTCCAACTACGCCGGGGTGCCGCACCTGGTGACCCCGATCATCACCGACCCCAAGAAGGCCGCCGACGCCCTGGCGTGGGTCGTCAAGGAGATGGACCAGCGCTACAACGACCTTGCTGCGTTCGGCTTCCGCCACGTCGACGACTTCAACAAGGCCGTCCGCGGGGGCGCCGTCCGGCCGCTGCCCGGCAGCGAGCGGATCCTGGCGCCCTACCCGTACCTGCTGGTCGTCGTCGACGAGCTGGCGGACCTGATGATGGTGGCCCCGCGCGACGTGGAGGACGCCGTCGTCCGGATCACGCAGCTGGCGCGGGCCGCCGGCATCCACCTGGTGCTCGCGACCCAGCGTCCGAGCGTCGACGTCGTCACCGGGCTGATCAAGGCGAACGTGCCGTCCCGGCTGGCCTTCGCGACTTCCTCCGCGACGGACTCGCGGGTCATCCTCGACCAGACCGGCGCCGAGAAGCTGGTCGGGCAGGGCGACGGACTGTTCCTGCCCATGGGCGCGAACCGGCCGATGCGCCTGCAGGGGGCGTGGGTCGACGAGGACGAGATCCGCACGGTCGTCGCGCACTGCCGGAGTCAGGCTCGGACCGACTACCGCGACGACGTCATCGCGCCGACCGCGCCGCCCCGCGGCGAGGCCGACGCCGATGTGGGCGACGACCTGGACCTGCTGTGCGAGGCCGTCGAGCAGGTCGTCCGGACCCAGTTCGGGTCGACGTCGATGCTCCAGCGCAAGCTGCGGGTCGGCTTCGCCAAGGCCGGGCGGCTGATGGACCTGATGGAGTCCCGCGGGATCGTCGGACCGAGCGAGGGCTCGAAGGCCCGTGACGTGCTGATCGGCACCGACGACCTGGCGGGGACGCTGCTCCTGCTCCGCAGCGGCGGCTGAGCCCGACCGGTCCGTTCGGCGGCCGCCTCCAGTGGTGGGCTCGGCCGGCGCTGTCCGGGATCGACAGTGGACGGCCTTCCGCGGACCCGAGGGCACGCGGTGGCGCCGTCGGGTGTCGATCCGGGACGGTCGCGGAGGTGCCGGCGGCGCCCGAGCCGGTCCGGCGCCGGCCGTCTAGCCTGGTCCGACGTGACTGTCGACCTCGAGACCCCGTCGGGCCGGGCCCCCGGGCCCGGACGACCAGCCGCGGTCGAGCCCACGCGGGGTTCCCGCCCGACCCGGGTGTCCATGGTCACCCTCGGCTGTGCCCGCAACGAGGTCGACTCCGAGGAGCTGGCCGGCCGCCTCGCCGACGGCGGGTTCGCCCTCGTCGGCGAGGACGAGGCCCCGGACGCGGTGCTGGTGAACACGTGTGCCTTCGTCGCCTCGGCGAAGAAGGACTCCGTCGACACCCTGCTGGCCGCGGTCGGCGACGACCCGGTCGCCGGCCCTGCGGTCATCGCCGTGGGCTGCCTGGCCGAGCGCTACGGACGCGAGCTGGCCGACGCCCTCCCGGAGGCCCGCGCCGTCCTCGGCTTCGACGACTACCCCGACATCGCCGGCCGGCTGTCCTCGATCCTCGCCGGTGAGCACCACGCCGCGCACGTCCCGCGCGATCGGCGGACCCTGCTCCCGGTGTCGCCGGTCCGCCGGCCGGCGGTGGCCGCGGGGGTCGTCGTGCCGGGGATGGGTCAGGCGACACCGGCCGGGACGACCGGCGTGGACAGCGGTCGGGCCGCGCCGGCGGTGGGCCTCGAGCTCGTTCGTGGCGCACCGGCGTCCGGTCCGCGTCCGGTCCGGCGTCGTCTCACCGGTGGGCCACTCGCCTCGGTCAAGCTGGCGTCCGGCTGTGACCGCCGGTGCGCGTTCTGCGCGATCCCGGCCTTCCGCGGCTCGTTCGTCTCCCGTCCCCCGGACGAGGTCCTCGCGGAGGTGGAGTGGCTGGCCGCGGACGGTGTCCGCGAGGTGTTCCTCGTCAGCGAGAACACCACCTCCTACGGCAAGGACCTCGCCGACCTGCGGGCGCTGGAGTCGCTGCTGCCGCGCCTGGCGGCGGTGGACGGGATCGACCGGGTCCGCGTGTCCTACCTGCAGCCGGCGGAGATGCGCCCCGGGCTCGCCGAGGTGCTCGCCACCACCCCCGGGGTGGTGCCCTACTTCGACCTGTCCTTCCAGCACGCGTCCGGGCCGCTGCTGCGACGGATGCGGCGCTTCGGCGACGGCCCGGCGTTCCTCGACCTCCTCGCCGGCATCCGCCGCCAGGCGCCGACGGCAGGGGTCCGCAGCAACGTGATCGTCGGGTTCCCCGGCGAGACCGAGGACGACCTCCAGGCGCTGACCGACTTCCTGACCGAGGCCCGCCTCGACGTGGTCGGCGTCTTCGGGTACTCCGACGAGGACGGCACCGAGGGCGCCACCCTGTCCGGCCACCTCCCCGAGCACGAGATCGACGCCCGGGTGTCGCGGGTCAGCGCACTCGTCGACGAGCTCGTCGCCCAGCGGGCCGAGGAGCGCGTCGGTGAGCTGGTCCGGGTGCTCGTCGAGGACGCCGCCGACCCCACCGGGCCGGTCGGGCGCGCGGACCACCAGGGACCCGAGGTCGACGGCACCACGACGCTGGTGCTCGGCGTCGGCGACCGCACCCCCCGGGTCGGCGACCTCGTCATGGCGCGGGTGACCGCGACCGACGGCGTGGACCTGTTCGCGACGCCCTGGAGCGCCGGGACCGACGGCTAGCCTTCGCGAGTGGCGGAACCCGGCGTGCGGATCGACCCGCCGCCTGCGGGGACGGGCGAGGTCGCCAGATCCGCGCCGGTGGTCGAGGCCGGAAGGCCTGCAGGCAGCCGTCTCGCCAGCGATCCGGTCGGGCCCGCCGCACGCCCGTCGACTGCTGCTCCGCCATTCGACGCTCCGCTGGTGGAGCCCGCGCCGGTCGATGCTCCGGGAGTCGATGCCCCGGGCGGCGATGCCCCGGCGCTCGCCCGGCGTCGGGTGAGCCGGCTGAACGCGGCCAACATCCTCACCCTGGTCCGTCTCGTCCTCGTCGTGCCCTTCGTGCTCGCCCTCTTCGCCGGTGGCGGGCATCGGGTCGACTGGCGCCTGGCGGCGACGGCGCTGTTCGTCGTGGCTGCGGTGACCGACCGGCTCGACGGCCAGCTGGCGCGGCGCCACGGCTGGGTCACCGACCTCGGGACCTTCGCGGACCCGCTGGCGGACAAGGCCCTCACGGGCAGTGCGCTGGTGGGGCTGTCGATCCTGCACCTGGTCCCGTGGTGGCTGACCGTGGTCGTCGTCGTCCGCGAGGTCCTGATCACCGTGCTCCGCTCGGTGCTCGCGAGGATCGCCGCCATCCCGGCCAGTCGCGGCGGGAAGCTGAAGACCCTGCTGCTGACGGTCGGCCTCGGGCTGGTGCTGCTGCCCGTCGCCGATGCCGGGGTGGTGCACGGGGTCGGCCTCGGCGTCCTGGTCGCCGCGGCGGCCGTGAGCACCGTCACCGGGGTCGAGTACGTGATCGCGGGGCGTCGGCTGTACCGCGGGCGACCCTCCCACCGCCGGTGACGCTCGCCCCCGGGCGTTTGCTCGACCGGCCGAGGTGGCTGGGCGGGCCGAGGTGAGCAGGACGGATTCGGTGGCCGGGTGTCCCGTGGGGTGTGAGCCGGCCCGGGAGGACCGTCGGCGTCCGCGATCGGTGCCGACAGCGCCGCCGTGCTGACGTCAGCGGCGGGGTCCGCGGCCGGGGAAGACCCCGTGCGCGACGGTCGGGTGACCGCGGCGGCGGTCGTGTCGGAGCTGCGCCGCCTCGGGCACACGCTGGCCACCGCGGAGTCCCTGACCGGTGGGCTGCTGGGAGCGGCTGTCACCGCGGTACCCGGATCGTCAGCGGCCTACCGCGGCGGTGTGATCGCGTACGCCACCGACCTGAAGCACACCCTGCTCGGAGTCGACGCTGACCAGCTGCAGCGTGTCGGAGCGGTCGACGGTGCCACGGCCGCCGCGATGGCCGCGGGCGTGCGGCTGCTGACCGCCGCGACCGTCGCCGTCGCGACGACCGGTGTCGCCGGGCCCGCCGCCCAGGAGGGCCACCCGCCGGGGACCGTCTACCTCGGGTGGGCGGACGAGCGGTCCGCGTCGTCGGTCTGGCTGACGCTGAGCGGTGATCGCGACCAGATCCGGGCGACCACCGTCGTGGCCGCGTTGCAGCTGGCCCTGGACAGGCTGGCTGCTGGCTGACCCGAGTCGCCCGACCACCTCGACCTGGCCTGCCCCGCTCCGTGGCCGGCTGTCGGGCCGGGTGTCGGGACCGGGTGCCGTTGCCGCCTCACGGGCCACGGTCGTGACGCTGCGTGGCGAGCCGGCGATGCGTCAGGTCTCGGCCCGCGACGTTCGCGCACGATCGACAGCCCGGGATGACCCCAGACCGGGGCAGCGTTGAGTGATTAGTCTCAGGAGACCGTCATCACCAGCGCCGGCAGGAAGGCAACCGCGTGATCCTCGTCCGGCACGCCCTCGGTGAGGTCCTCCGCCGCCACCGGACCGACCAGGGCCGCACGCTGCGGGACGTGGCCGACACCGCGCGAGTGAGCCTCGGGTACCTCTCCGAGATCGAGCGTGGGCAGAAGGAACCGTCGAGTGAGCTCCTGTTCTCTGTGTGCGACGCTCTGGGCGTCCCCCTCTCCGACGTGCTCGCCGAGACGGGGGAGCACGTCCGGGTTGCCGAGCACGCCGGCGGCTCGTCGAGCGTCCGGATCATCGAGCACACCGACGTCACGGCTGTCCGGTCGGTGGACGGCCGATCGCACGTGCGCGCCGCGGCACCCGCGTCCACAGCGCCTCGGGGCCGACCCGTCGCCGCTGCGGGTGTGCACCCGTCGTCAGACCGCTCCCGGGCACGCAGGGTCGTGCTCCGCCACGAGCCGGCTGCGCGGACGCTGCCGTTGACACGCCTGACGGTCAGCCCGGCAGTCGCGCCGGACGCTCTCACTGTCCGGGTCCCGGATCCACAGCTCCACCTCGACCGCACAGTTCCGTCGACGTTCGTGGGACCCGGCCTGCCCGAAGGCCAGGCTGCTCGCCTCACCGGCGCAGCCGCCTGACCCGAGACGTCCGCGCCGGCCCGCCTGGGCAGGTCGTCCGCCCGGGCGGTCCGCATCCGGTTCGGCCGGACGCGCTCGCCAGACCCCTGATCGCCGAAGCGCCCGTCCGGCTGCGTTCGTGTGCCCGCCATCGTGGTCGCCGCGGTGGGTTGCGACCGCACCGGGGGCGTGGTCGGCTGGGGGACCCACGTCTTTGAGAGGATGTCCCCGTGACCATGGCAGAGATCAAGAGCCCACTGACCGACGTCAACCGCCAGGAGACCGGACAGCACCTGCAGTCCTGTGTCGTCGACCTCATCGACCTCTCGCTGGTTGCCAAGCAGCTCCACTGGAACGTCGTCGGCCCGCGCTTCCGCGACGTCCACCTGCAGCTCGACCTCGTGGTCGACATGGCACGGCTGCACACCGACGCGCTGGCCGAGCGGTGCACCACCATCGGGGTCAACCCTGACGGCCGCGCGCGGACGGTTGCCGCCGACAGCGCGATCGACGTCCCGGCGGCGGGCTTCGACAAGGACGCCGAGGTCGTCGACCGGATGTCCGGCATCCTCCAGGGAGTCTCGAACCGCTTCCAGGACCACGTCGAGAAGGTCGCTGACACCGACCCGGTGACCCAGGACCTCATCATCGCCGCGACCGAGGCGATCCAGGAGCAGTCCTGGATGTGGCAGGCCATGGCGTCCTGACGCCACCCGCCTGACCGGGCGACCCCCACCACCCCGCTCGACACGTCGGCGCGGCCCCTCCGGGTGGCCGCGCCGACTGCTGTCGCTGGCGAGCCCGCGGCGAACGCGGTCACGGGGCATAGCGGGTCCGCCCGATGGTCGGTGCGCCGAGCAGCGCCCGGACCGGGGTGGACGTCGGTGACGGACCCGGCTGGCACGCCGGACACCAGTAGGCGAGCCGTTCCCGGCCCTGACCGGCGCCGTGGGTGTCCGTCGTACGGGGCGACCCGTCGCCGCGTCCGGGCGGCGGCGCTGGCCGACGGCGCGTCCCGGGAGCGGCGACGAGCGAGCCGTCGCTGTCCTGCAGAGCCGTGCTGATCCGCCCCCCGCAGCGCAGGCAGGTCGAGCGTTCGTAGGCCCAGTGCCACCGGCCGCGGCGGGTGTCCCCGGTGGTGACCTGCAGCGCACGCTCCTTGTTCACGTCCATGAGCGTCCGACCGCGTTCGACGAGGCGCTCGAGCGCTGCGACCTCCCCGACCGGGGACCAGGGGTTGACCCCGGACAAGAACAGCGCCTCGGTCCGGTACAGGTTCCCGAGCCCGGCGAGGTTGCGCTGGTCGAGCAGCGCTGCACCGACCGCGCGCGCCGGTGCCGCCCGCAGCCGGTCGACGGCTTCGCCGAGGTCCCAGTCGGGTCCGAGCAGGTCCGGTCCGAGGTGCCCGACCACCGTGTGCTCGGCGGTCGTCGGGAGCAGGTCGATCACCGGGAGGCGGTACCCGACCGCTCGGCGTACCGCGGTCCCGAGGACGACGCGCACCTGCCAGTCCGGTCCGCCCCGCCACGGGTCGCCTGGGCGGTAGAGGTGCCAGCTGCCGTCCATGCGGAAGTGGGTGTGGAGGGTCAGGCCGTGGTCGAAGCGGGTGAGCAGGTGCTTTCCCCGGGACACCACCGCGGTCACCGTCCGACCGACCAGGTCCACGGCGGCGAGCTGGGGCACTCGGAAGTCGCTGAGGGTCAGCGCCTGTCCCGCCAGTGCGGCGTCGAGGTTCTTCCCGGCCAGCCAGACCGTGTCGCCTTCGGGCATCGCGCGACCTCACGCCCGCAGTCGGAGACCACGCGGGGTCACGCGGAAACCGGCGCGCTCGAGGACCCGTCCTAGATCGGAGGACAGCACGTGCTCGCCGTCGGTCTTCTCCACGGTGAGCCGGCCGAGGACCCCGTCACGGACGGCCAGGGCCAGGGCGTCGGCCGCCGGACCGAGCATCTCCGGGTCCTCGGAGAAGCTGAGCAGCGTGCGACCGCCGCGCTCGACGTAGAGGACGCACGCCCCGTCTACGAGGACGACGACCGCGCCAGCCTTCCGGCCCGGCCGGTGACCGCCCTCGTGGGTGCGATCCGGCCACTCCAGACCGGCGCCGTACGGACTCGCCGGATCGGTGGCACCCAGCACGACCGCCCGCGAGCCGGCTGCGGCCGCCGGCCGCCGCCCTCCCCAGGCCCCCGGGGCGTCGACGCCGCCGGTGCTGGCACGGGCGCGGCCACCCAGCCCCTGACCCGTGGTCCCCGGTGCACCCCAGGAGCCCGACCCGCCGCCGCCGTCGAAGACGGCTGCCGCCGGCCCGCCACCGGTGTCGGTGCTGGGCACCGCGGTGGCGGGGTCGCGGCCGTCGACCTCCTCAGCGGCTGCGCGGAGCCGGTCGATGGCGCCGGGGAGCCCGAATTGGGCGCCGCCGAGACCCGCCACGAAGTAGCCCCGCCGGCACCTGCCGGTCTCCTCGAACGCGGCGAGCACCCGGTACACCGCGGCGAAGCCCCCCGGCACCCGCTCAGCGACCACCGCGCCCCGGGTCACGACCCCGTGGCGGTCGAGCAGCGCCTCCGCCGTCGCGTGCAGGCGGCGCGTCGCGTCCGGCGACCGCTGCGGGGTGAGTGACCAGCGACCGGCTGCTGTCGGCGGACCGGTACGGACGGGCAGCCGCAGCCTCGGACGGCCGTACCGCGCCCGCGGCGGACCCACCCGCGCTCCTGCGAAACGCCCAGGCGCCGTCGCCACCCCGGCCGAGCCCCCGTTGGAGCTGCCACTGCCCACGATCGAGCTGCCACTGCCACCACTCGAGCTGCCACTGCCACTGCCACCGACCACGCTCCCCGATCCCGCCGACCGCTGGGGCGTCCCGCGACCGCTGGACCGGCCGGTCGACACCAGCGCCCGGAGCGGCGCGAGGGTGTCGTTGGTGAGGTGCCCGGCCCACACCAGGTCCCACAGCAGGTCGGTGAACGCTGCGTCGTCGGCGGCGCCGGCCCGGTCGGCCAGCTGGCGGAAGAAGTAGGCACCGCCGCCCTCGAGTGCGGCGAGGACCGCGAGCGATGCCTCGTCCAGACCGTCCGCCGCGGTGGCCGGCGGCAGCGTCAGGGGTGCCGAGTCGGCCAGGTGCAGGCTCACCCACCCGTCACCGCCGGGCAGTGCACCGCCACCGGCCCACAGCACCTCACCCGACGCCGTCAGCTCGTCGAGCCAGCCGGGGGAGTAGCCGACCACCCGCGACGGCAGCACCAGGCTCTCCAGCGACGACGCCGGCAGCGGCGCGCCGGCCAGCTGCTCGACGGCCCGCAGAACTCCCTCGACCCCGTGCAGCGGCGAGGTGACGTTGGCCCAGGCCGGCAGGAAACGGCCGAGTGCGACCGCCGGGACCGGCTCGATCTCCTTCCGCAGTGCGGCCAGCGACCGCCGGCGCAGCAGCCGCAAGACCTCCGCGTCGCACCACTCACCGCGCCCGGCCGGCGACCCGACGCCCGGTCCACCGACCGCGCCAGGCCCGTGGGCGACCGCACCGTCCCCGCCACCGGGCCCGGCGTGCGCGAGGCCCAGGACGGCTGCCTCCGGGTCGGCGGCAGCCTGCTCGGCGAGCCCGCCGAGGGCACCCGGGGGCAGCAGGTCGCCGTGCACGACCCGACCGCGACCGGCCAGTGCCTGCAGGGCGTGTTCGACGACGACGACGCCGAGCCCGAACCTGGCGGCCACCGCCATCGCCGTGAACGGTGCGTGGGTCCGGGCGTAGCGCGCGACGAGGTCGGCGACCGGGTCCCCGACGGGGTCGAGGAACGCCTGCGGCACGCCGACCGGGAGGGCGACCCCGAGGGCGTCGCGGAGGCGGCCGGCATCCTCGACGCCGGCCAGCTGGGAGACACCGGCGATGCGCACCCGGATGACCCGGCGGGTCCGTTCCAGGGTCGCCGCCCACTCCGGTACCTCGGCCGCCGTCTCGGGTGTCGAGCGGGCCACGACCTGCTCCTGCGTCAGCGGACCCAGCAGGCGGAGCAGGTCGGCCAGGCCTTCGGCGTCGTGGATCCGACGGTCCTCGGCCAGGCGCTGGAGCTGGGACTGGGTCGCGACGACGACCTCGGCGTCCAGCAGCTCCCGCAGCTCGGCCTGACCGAGCAGCTCCGCCAGCAGCGCGGTGTCCAGGCTGAGGGCCGCCGCCCGCCGCTCGGCCAGCGGCGCGTCGCCCTCGTACATGAACGCCGCCACGGAGCCGAAGAGCAGCGACCGGGCGAACGGCGACGGGCTGTCGGTCGCCACCTCGACGACGTGGATCTCTCCCGAGCCGATCGCCGTCAGGAGGCGCTCGAGGGCCGGCAGGTCGTAGACGTCCTGCAGGCACTCCCGCACGGCTTCCAGCACGATCGGGAAGCTGCTGTAGTGCCGCGCCACCTCCAGCAGCTGGGCCGAACGCTGGCGCTGCTGCCAGAGCGGACTCCGGCGGCCGGGGTCGCGCCTCGGGAGCAGCAACGCCCGCGCGGCGCACTCGCGGAACCGGGAGGCGAACAACGCTGACCCGCCGACCTCACCGGTGACGATCTGCGCTGCCTCGGCAGCCTCCATCGTGAGGATCTCCGCGCCGGGGGGCTCGGCCTCGGTGTCCGGCAGCCGGAAGACCATCCCGTCGTCGGAGTGCATGGCCTGGACGTCGACCCCGTAGTGCTCGCGCAGCCGGGTGCCGACCGCGAGCGCCCACGGCGCGTGCACGGTCGCACCGAACGGGGACAGGACGACCAGGCGCCAGTCGCCCAGCTCGTCGCGGAACCGCTCGACGACGATGGTCCGGTCGTCGGGCAGGTGACCGGTCGCCGCCTGCTGCTCCCCGAGGTAGGAGAGCAGGTTGTCTGCGGCGTAGGCGTCCAGCCCACCCGCGGTCACCCGGGCCAGGGCCTTCTCCCGGCCCGCCGGACCGCCGCGCAGCAGCGAGCCTAGCTCGCGCACGTAGGCGCCGATCGCGGCGCCGAGCTCGGCCGGGCGGCCGAGGGAGTCTCCGTGCCAGTACGGCAGACGGCCGGGCTGCCCGGGCGCCGGGGACACCAGCACCCGATCCCGGGTGATGTCCTCGATCCGCCACGAGGACGCACCGAGGGTGAAGACGTCGCCCACCCGGGACTCGTAGACCATCTCCTCGTCGAGCTCGCCGACCCGGCTGGCGCCCTCCCCGACGAGGAACACCCCGAACAGCCCGCGGTCCGGGATCGTCCCGCCGCTGGTCACCGCCAGCCGCTGCGCCCCCGGCCGACCGGACAGGGAGCCGGCGACCCGGTCCCAGACGATCCGGGGCCGCAGCTCGGCGAACTCCTCCGATGGGTAGCGCCCGGCCAGCATGTCCAGGACGCCGTCGTAGGCCGACTGCGGGAGCCCGCTGAACGGCGCGGCCCGCCGGATCATCGCCAGCAGCTCCTCGACGTCCCAGTCCTCCATCGCCAGGCAGGCGACGACCTGCTGGGCCAGGACGTCGAGGGGGTTGCGGGGGACGGCGAAGGACTCGATCAGACCAGCAGCCATCCGCTCGACCACGACCGCGGTCGCGACCAGGTCCCCGCGGTACTTGGGCAGCACCACCCCGCGGGAGACCGCACCGACCTGGTGCCCGGCGCGCCCGACGCGCTGGAGGCCGCTGGCCACCGACGGCGGGCTCTCGACCTGGACCACCAGGTCCACTGCGCCCATGTCGATCCCCAGCTCGAGGGAGCTGGTCGCGACCACCGCCGGCAGCCGGCCGCTCTTCAGCGCGTCTTCGATCAGCGCCCGCTGCTCCTTGCTGACCGACCCGTGGTGCGCCCGCGCGATCTCCACCGGCGCCCCGGCCGAGGAGCCGGACTGAGCCGGGCTCGCGGCCGCCGACAGGTCCGGCTCCAGCTCCAGCCCGCTCTGTCGCTCCCAGGCGATCTCGTTGAGGCGGGCGGTCAGGCGCTCGGCGAGGCGCCGAGAGTTCGCGAACACGATCGTCGCGTCGTGGGAGGCGACGAGATCGACGATCGTCTCCTCGACCGCCGGCCAGATCGAGGACCGCTGGCCGTCCCCCGCGGCGGAGCCGGCGAACTCCCCGGTCTGGGCGCCGAGCTCGGACATGTCGGCCACCGGCACGACCACCTGCAGGTCGAACCGCTTTTCGTTGGGCGGCGAGACGACGGTCACCGGTCGGGTGGCGCACAGGAAGCGGGCGACCTCAGCCGCCGGTCGGACGGTCGCCGACAGGCCGATCCGCTGTGCCGGCCGGTCGAGCAGGACGTCCAGGCGCTCGAGGGTCAACGCCAGGTGCGCACCCCGCTTGGTCCCGGCGACCGCGTGGATCTCGTCGACGATCACCGTCTGGACACCGCGCAGGGACTCCCGGGCCTTCGACGTCATCAGGAGGAAGAGGGACTCCGGGGTGGTGATGAGGACATCGGGCGGGGTGGCGGCGAACCGCCGCCGCTCCTCGGGCGGGGTGTCACCGGAGCGGGTGCCGACTGTCACCGTCGGCTCGGGCAGACCGCGGCGCAGGGCGGCGCCGCGGATCCCGGCGAGGGGCGACCGCAGGTTGCGTTCGACGTCGACGGCGAGTGCCTTCAGTGGTGACACGTACAGGACCCGGCAGCGGCGGGTGGCCTCGGCGGGCACCGGCTCCCGCGCGAGTCGGTCAAGCGCCCAGAGGAAGGCGGCGAGGGTCTTCCCCGAGCCGGTCGGTGCGACGACGAGGCCGTCCTGACCGGCGGCGATGAACTGCCAGGCACCGACCTGCGCCGGGGTCGGTGCGTCGAACGCGCCGGTGAACCAGTCCCGGGTCGCCGGGGAGAAGAGGGCCAGGGCGTCGTCGGCGGACCAGGCCGCCGCCGCCTCGGCGCGCTCGGCGCCGGGCAGCGTGGTAGCGGCTGCTCGGTCGGCGGTCTCGCCGACGGCAGCGCCGGTGGGTCCTCGGGTGGCCATGCCCCCATCCTCGGCTCGGGGTCCGACAAGACGTCGGCGAGGGCCGGCACCAGTGGTCGACGCGATACTGGCCGGGTGCGGACGAGTGAGCTCTGGGTGCGCCTGGAGGGCGCGCTCGGACAGATGACAGCTGAGTCGTGGGCCACCGACTTCGTCATCACCGACCTCGGTGGTCGCACGGTCCGCCAGGCACTCGCCGACGGCGAGGACCCCACGCGGGTGTGGCGTGCGGTGCACGCGGTCCTCCAGCTGCCGCCGTCGCAGTCCTGATCCGACGGGCCGTGTCGCTGCGGTCCGTCGAACAGGTGTTCGCCTAGCATCGACCTCCTGGGTGCCGCCGGAGTGGGCCACCGGCCTGGCCGGCTTCATCGGTCCGGTCGCGCAGTCGTCCACAGGCCCTCCCGTCCGGGGCACCGTCCCCACGTCGGGGCGGGCCGAAGGGTCCTGTCGGACCCGTTCCCTAACGTCCGGTACGACGACCACCACGGGGAGACCCGCCGACACAGGACGGACCGACATGGCTGCTGACCGTGGGAACTCCCTCGACACCGCTCTCGCCCAGATCGAGCGCAACTTCGGCAAGGGGTCGGTGATGCGCCTCGGCGACGAGACCCGGGTACCGATCGAGGTGATCCCGACCGGCTCCATCGCCCTGGACGTCGCTCTCGGGATCGGTGGTCTCCCGCGTGGCCGGGTCGTGGAGATCTACGGACCGGAGTCGAGCGGGAAGACGACGCTGGCGCTGCACGCCGTCGCCAACGCCCAGGCTCGCGGCGGGATCGCGGCCTTCATCGACGCCGAGCACGCCCTCGACCCGGACTACGCCCAGAAGATGGGCGTCGACACCGATGCCCTGCTGGTGTCGCAGCCGGACACCGGGGAGCAGGCTCTCGAGATCGCGGACATGCTGGTCCGCTCCGGCGCCCTCGACATCGTCGTGATCGACTCCGTGGCTGCGCTCGTGCCCCGCGCCGAGATCGAGGGCGAGATGGGTGACAGCCACGTCGGCCTGCAGGCTCGGCTGATGAGCCAGGCACTGCGGAAGATGACAGGGGCCCTGAGCACCACCGGGACGACGGCCATCTTCATCAACCAGCTGCGCGAGAAGATCGGCGTGATGTTCGGCTCGCCCGAGACGACGACCGGTGGCAAGGCCCTGAAGTTCTACGCGTCGGTCCGGCTGGACATCCGCCGCATCGAGACGTTGAAAGACGGCACCAACGCGATCGGCAACCGGACCCGGGTGAAGGTCGTCAAGAACAAGATGGCGCCGCCGTTCAAGCAGGCCGAGTTCGACATCATGTACGGCGAGGGGATCAGCCGGGAGGGCGGGCTCGTCGACATGGGCGTCGAGCACGGCTTCGTCAAGAAGTCCGGTGCCTGGTACACCTACGACGGCGACCAGCTGGGTCAGGGCAAGGACAATGCGCGGACGTTCCTGCGCGACAATCCGGATCTGGCCAACGAGCTGGAGAAGAAGATCAAGGAGAAGCTCGGCGTCGGTGCGCGCCTGGATGCACCGGCTGCGACGAGCGAGGTGACCTTCTGAGCGGTCCGCGCCGCTCGGTCGACGCGGTCCACCGGCCGGTGTCGGTGGCCGGTCTGTGACCGGACGGCTCCAGAGCAGTCGGCGATCCGACGGCGGACCAGCCGATCGCTCCGGACGCATGACCGGAGGTGGACGCATGGCCGGAGGTGAACGGTCCGACGATCGCCGAACCCGCGGTCGGGTCGACCCTGGACGAACCTCGACCGGCGCTGCGACTGCCGATCCCGACGTCTCGGTGCGGGACCCAGTCGAAGCAGCTCGGGCCATCGCACTGCGCCAGCTCGAGGTCCGAGAGCGGTCGCGCCACGAGCTGGCGGGGACGCTGCAGCGCCGGGGCGTGCCCGACGATGTCGCTGCCGAGGTGCTCGACGGCCTCACCCGGGTCGAGCTCCTCGACGACGCGCGCTTCGCCCGGAGCTGGGTCGAGTCGCGGCGGCGGACCAAGGGTCTGAGCCACCGGATGCTCGCGGTAGAGCTGATGCGCAAGGGGATTTCCCGGTCCGACGCCGAGGAGGCGCTCGGGGAGGTCGACGAGGCCCACGAGCAGCTGCTTGCCCGTCGGGTGGCGGACCGGAAGGTCGGTGTCCTCGGCTCGGCGGCACCGGAGGTGGTGATGCGGCGGGTCGCCGGGCAGCTGGCACGCAAGGGTTACGGCGCAGCAATGGCCTTCGGGACGGCGGTTGCCGCGGTGCGCGCAGCGACGAGCTCCGGAGCGGATGAGCAGGACGAGTGGGGCCGGCCGGACATCGGTTGACCGCGAGCTCGCCCGGCTCGCCGTCCGGGCCCGGCAGGTGCTCGAGCTGATGGCGAGCCGGCTCGAGCGGTCACCGACCGTGGAGCGCCTTGACCAGGCGGTGGCGTGTCCCTAAGGTTCGGTCAGCTGTCAGGACGACGATCTGCATCTCGACCCCCGGGCCACACGCGCAAGCGAGTGTCCGCATATGTGAAGGCATGGCGACGATCCGCTCGTGGCGAGCGGGTGCCGGCACGGGCCGGCGCTCTCGGCCGAGCCGGTACGGCGTCCATGATGAAGGCCGCGCACGCACGGTGGTCGGGTGCAGCATGTCTGGTGACGGTCAGTTCGACCGACCAGTCCGGCACCGCGTCCGCGGACCGGGCCCACACGACGTGAGTCGGGGCCGGGCGCAGCTGCCGGTGGGTCCGGGAAGTCTGCCTCGCGCCCCAGGCCACAGACCGGGGATGCCTGATGCGCCTGATCATCGGCTTCCTCGTGCTGATCGTGGTCCTGCTCGTTGCGGCCGTGGTCGCGGTGACCGTCGCCCTGCGCACCGTGCGTACGGCTTCCGGTCGGTCAGCTCGGTTGACGACGACCGGGGCCGCGGCCATCGAGCGGCCCGCGGACGTCAACGCCCTCGACCGCGACAGCGCTGAGCCGAGGACCGCGGCGGACCGCAACGCCCGAGTCGTGCCCGCCCGCAGAGTTGCGCTGGACGGCGGTGCCTCGGACGGCGGTGCCTCGGACGGCGGTGCCTCGGACGGTGCTGGTGAGCGCGGCCCTGGCGGGGACGGTGGTGTCGGAGTCGGCGCTGCCGCCTCATCTCGACCTGCTGAGGCTGGGCAGCCGGCTGGGCCCACCCACCCGGACCTGGTCGCCGAGCTCGCCACCCGGACGGCTGCAGCAGGGCGGGAGGCCGCCGACCTGCTAGCCGCCGCTCGTGCGGAAGCCGACCAGATCGGGACAGCCGCCCGGGCGGCAGCCCAGGCCGCTGCCGGGTCAACCGACCAGGATCGACAGCGGATCGTCGAACTGACGGCCCAGTTCGAGACCCGCCAGGCCGAAGCTGCGTCCGAGACCCGCCAGGTCCGTGACGACCTGGCGCTGCGACGGACCGAGCTGGAGCGCCGCGAACAGCGCCTCGACGAGCGCGAACGCCGACTCGCCGGCGAGCTCGAGCGCTCCGAGCACCGGCAGGGGGCACTCGACGCCCGCGACGCAGCGCTGGCCCGCGCTGAGGAGGACGCCGAGGCGGTCCTCGACGAGCAGCGCACCGAGCTCGAGCGCATCGCTTCCCTCACCGCCGAGCAGGCACGCGGCGAGCTGCTCGCAGCGGCCGAGTCCGACAGCCGCCGCGCCGCGGCCCTGATCGCCCGCGACATCGAGGGCGCCGCTCGCACGGACGCCGAACGGAACGCTCGGCGGGTCATCACGATCGCGATCCAGCGACTGGCCTCCCAGCAGACGTCGGAGTCGGTCGTGTCGCTGGTGTCCCTGCCGGCGGACGACATGAAGGGCCGGATCATCGGCCGCGAAGGCCGCAACATCCGGGCGTTCGAGCAGGTCACCGGCGTCAACGTGATCATCGACGACACCCCCGATGCCGTCCTCATCTCCTGCTTCGACCCGGTCCGCCGCGAGGTGGCGCGCATCACGCTCGAAGCGCTCATCGCCGACGGCCGGATTCATCCCCACCGCATCGAAGAGCTGCACGAGATCGCCGTCCGCGAGGTCGAGGTCCGCTGCCGGCGGGCCGCGGACGACGCGATGCTCGAGGTTGGGATCACCGACCTGCATCCTGAGCTGGTCACCACCCTCGGCCACCTCCGCTACCGGACGTCCTACGGCCAGAACGTGCTCGGCCACCTCGTCGAGTGCGCCCACCTGGCGGGCCTGATGGCCGCCGAGCTGGGGATCGACCCCGTCCGGACCCGGCGGTGCGCCTTCCTGCACGACATCGGCAAAGCCCTGACCCACCAGGTCGAGGGCTCGCACGCCCTGGTCGGAGCCGACCTCGCCCGCCGCTTCGGCGAGCACCCCGACGTCGTCCACGCCATCGAAGCCCACCACGGCGAGGTCGAGCCGCGGACGGTCGAGGCGCTGCTGACCCAGGCGGCCGACGCGATCTCCGGCAGTCGTCCGGGGGCGCGGCGGGAGTCCCTGGAGGCCTACGTCAAACGGCTGCGCCGTCTGGAGGAGATCGGCCTCGCGCATCCCGGGGTCGACAAGGTGTTCGCGATGCAGGCCGGGCGGGAGGTCAAGGTGATGGTGCTGCCCGAGCACGTCGACGACCTCCAGGCCCAGGTCATGGCACGCGAGATCGTCAAGGAGATCGAGGACGAGCTGACCTTTCCCGGGCAGATCCGGGTGACGGTCATCCGTGAGAGCCGAGCCACCGAGATCGCTCGCTGACCTCGCCGGTCGACACGCCGGATCGCTGGAGCAGCCAGCGCCGGCGCGCGTCGTCCCACTGCTGTCGGTGAGCGGCCGCGCACGCCACCGGAACCACCGCCCGTCCCACTACCGTGCAGGCGTGAGCGCCGTGGACACCGATGGTGACGTACGGACGTTCGAGGTCCGCACCTACGGGTGTCAGATGAACGTGCACGACTCCGAGCGGCTGTCGGGCGTGCTGCTCGCCGCGGGGTACGCAGCGGCCACGCCCGGTCGCGACGCCGATGTCGTCGTGCTGAACACCTGCGCGGTCAGGGAGAACGCCGACAACCGGCTGTACGGGAACCTCGGGCACCTCGCGTCGGTCAAGGCGGGTCGGCCGGGCATGCAGATCGCCGTGGGCGGCTGCCTCGCGCAGAAGGACCGCGCCGAGATCGTCCGCAGGGCTCCGTGGGTCGACGTCGTGCTCGGCACCAACAACCTCGGCTCACTGCCCGCGCTGCTCGACCGGGCACGGTCCCGCGACGCCGCGCAGGTCGAGATCCTGGATGAGCTGACAGCCTTCCCGTCCACGCTGCCGACCCGACGTGAGTCCGCCGCCTCGGCCTGGGTGTCGATCAGTGTCGGCTGCTCCAACACCTGCACCTTCTGCATCGTGCCGAGCCTGCGCGGACGGGAGAAGGACCGCCGACCCGGTGACGTGCTGGCCGAGATCGAGGCGCTGGTCGCCGAAGGCGTGCTCGAGATCACCCTCCTCGGGCAGAACGTCAACTCCTACGGCATCGAGTTCGGTGACCGGTCGGCGTTCGCGAAGCTGCTGCGCGCGTGCGGGGACGTCGGAGGCCTGGAGCGGGTGCGTTTCACCAGCCCACACCCGGCGTCGTTCACGCACGAGGTCCTCGAGGCGATGGCCGAGACCGCCAACGTGATGCCCGCGCTGCACATGCCGCTGCAGTCGGGCTCGTCGAGGGTCCTGCGGGCGATGCGGCGCAGCTATCGCCAGGAGCGCTACCTCGCCATCATCGACGACGTCCGGCAGACCCTCCCGCACGCGGCGGTGACCACCGACATCATCGTCGGCTTCCCGGGCGAGACCGAGGCGGACTTCGAGGCGACCCTCGACGTCGTCCGCGCCGCCCGCTTCGCCGCGGCGTTCACCTTCCAGTACTCACCCCGGCCCGGGACCCCGGCGGCCACCATGGCCGACCAGGTGCCCCCCGAGGTGGTCACCGAGCGGTACGGCCGGCTGGTGGCCGAGCTCGAGGAGCTCGCCTGGGAGGGCAACCGCGAGGTCATCGGGTCGCAGGTCGAGGTGCTGCTCACGGGTCCGGGCGGGCGGAAGGATGCCGGCACCGCCCGGTGGTCGGGCCGGGCCCGCGACAACCGGCTGGTGCACGTCACGCCGCGTGCCGTCGGCGGCCGACCGCTCGACCCGGCCCCGCGCCCGGGCGACCTGGTCGAGGCCGTGGTCACGGCCGCTGCGCCGCACCACCTCCTGGCGGACGCAGGGGTCCGCGCGGTGCGACCGACCCGCGCCGGTGACGTCTGGGAGGCGGGTCGCGACGCGTCGACGGAGGCCGGCGACACACCTGGGTCGGGTCGATCGGCGACGCCCGGCGGGTCAGCTCGGCAGCAGCCACCGAGGACGCCGGTGCTGCTCGGTCTGCCCGGCAGACGGTGAGGACGCCGCTCGCGGTGCGTGAGGCCGGGGGGACGTCACCGGCCGGCCTTCCGGTCGCGGCGGCCTACGTCCGGCCGGACGCCGCAGCCCGGCTGCCGCCGCCCGACGGGCCGCTGCTCGTCATCGTCGGACCGACCGCGGTCGGCAAGAGCGACCTCGCCGTCGCCGTGGCCGCTGCCGTCGGCGGCGAGGTCGTCAATGCCGACGCCTCCCAGCTCTACCGCGGGATGGACATCGGGACGGCCAAGCTCTCACCGGCCGCCCGCCGCGGCGTCCCCCACCACCTCATCGACGTGCTCGACGTGGACGAGGACGCGAGCGTGGCTGACTACCAGCAGCAGGCGCGGTCGGTGATCGCGGCGATCGTGGCCGATGGGCGGCTCCCGGTGCTGGTCGGCGGCTCGGGGCTGTACGCCTCGGCGGTCCTCGACCCGCTGGACTTCCCGGGCACCGACGCGGGGCTTCGGGCCCGGTTGGAGGCCGACCTCGCCGCCGACGGCCCCGCCGCCCTGCACACCCGCCTCGCCGCCCGCGACCCGGCCGCCGCGGCGGCCATCCTGCCCACCAACGGTCGGCGCATCGTCCGCGCGCTGGAGGTCGGCGAGCTGACCGGCGCGCCGTTCCCCGCGGCGCTCCCGGTGCCGCGCAGCCGGCCCCCCGGCGTGGCCGTCCTCGCCCTGGACGCCGACGCCGCCGTCCTGGACGCGAAGATCGCCGAGCGCGTCGAGGCGATGTGGGCCGCGGGTCTGGTGGCCGAGGTGGCCCGACTGGCCCCCGGCCTGCGGGCCGGCCGGACCGCACGGGCTGCGCTCGGCTACTCCCAGGTGCTGCGGCTGCTCGACGGTGAGATCGACGACGCCACCGCGCGGGCCGACACCACCCGGAGCACACGGCGCTTCGCCCGACGTCAGCGGGCCTGGTTCCGTCGCGAAACCGGCGCAGTCCGGGTGCGCTCCGGGGACCGCGCGCCCACGGGCGCCGAGACCGCGGGTGTCGCCGACGTCGACCGGGTGACCGACATCGCGATCGAGCTCGCAGTGGCCGCGCTGCGGTGCTCCGTGCCCGACCGATCCCGGGCCCGGACCGCGTGACCGGCATCGACCTGGCCTTCACCAAGGCCCACGGCGCGGGCAACGACTTCCTGGTCGTCGACGACCACGACGGTGCGGCGGCGGGGTACCTGGACGCGGCGGAGGTCGCCCGGCTGTGTCGGCGCCACCTGGGCATCGGTGCAGACGGGTTGCTGCGGGTCGTGCGCGCCGCCGCCGCGCCGGCCGACGCGCTGGCTGCCGCGGCCACCGCGGTCGGGGACACCACAGCGGTTCCGGGGACGACGGCGGGCACCGCGGTCACGGGCGGCACATTGGTCACTGGCGACGCGGCGGTCACTGGCGGCGCGGCGGGCGACGGGGGCTCGGCGATCACCGAGGGCACGGTGGTCAGGGCGCCGACCGAGCCCGGCCCTGCGCAGCTGCCGGAGTGGTTCATGGACTACCGCAACGCCGACGGGGGTCCCGCCGCGATGTGCGGGAACGGGGTCCGGGTCTTCGCCGCCCACCTCCTTGCGCATGGACTGGTGGCTCCGGGCGACCCCGTGGCGGTGCTCACCCGGTCGGGGATCCGGACGGTGCACGCCGCCCGACCGGGACTTCCCGCCGGTTGGACGACGGTGGCGATGGGTCCGGTCACCCTGTCGAGCGACCCCGGCGAGCCCGGCGACCTCGGCCACCCCGGCGAGCCCGGCGACCAGGGCGGCGGACCGGCGGCCGGGGTGCACGTCGATCTCGGTGGCCGCCACCTGTCCGTTCGTGCCGCCGACGTCGGCAACCCGCATGCCGTCGCGGTACTGGCGGCAGCGGAGCTCGCGGCCCTCGCGCCCGTCGGCTGTCTGCCCACTCCCACGGCCGATCCCGCCGAGGCCTTCCCCGACGGCTTCAACCTCGAGCTGGTCGCGGTCACCACACCGGCGTCGGTCCGGGTCCGCATCGTCGAGCGCGGTGTCGGGGAGACCCTGGCCTGCGGCACCGGGGTCTGCGCCGCTGTCGCGGTGGCCGCCGCTGCTGGCCTGCTCGACCCTGCGGCCGTCCGGTCGGGGATCACCGTGGACGTGCCCGGCGGCACGCTGGACGTCCGGCTCGCCGGCCGGGCACCCACCTACACGGGGGCGGACCTGTCCGGGCCGGCCCTGGTCGTCGCGACCGGAACCGTCCGGGTGGGGGGCTGACCGGGTCGAGCAGCCGACCGGGTCGGGGGGCTGACCGACCGGTACCGGGCCGGCCCACCCTCCACGTGGCCGGTGCGTCCCGGACCCTGGGACGCCGACCAGCTCTAGCCGAGCAGGACCCGCCAGACCCCCGCGCTCCGCCCAGGCCGGGGGGGTCCACCGGTGCGGACCGACGGGGCGGAACCCGGGGCACCTGTCGGCGGCCGGTGTCACGATGGACACCGACACCCGGACCCGGTCCGGGGTCGACGCAACCGCCGCCTGCGGCCGCGGACCTTCGACAGAAGAGGCACATGACGTCAGCTCTGCGGCGCCCGAGTGGTCCCGACGACCCGACGGGCGCGGTGCGGCCCACCGCCCTGCTGCACGAGGCTCCTCGGGCCCGGAAGGCCCGGACGGGTGACCCGCGCACGGACGGACCGCTCACCGGCGTAGGAGACCCGCCGACTGTCGGCTGGCGAGGCGGCTCCCACGGGGCGGCGGACGTCGGACCGGGGTCGATCGAGCGAGCCGGCTCCGCAAGGGTGCCCACCCGGCGCACCGACGGCGTCCAGTGGGATCTCGAGGACCGCCATGCGCTGCGACGGGTCGCCAGCGTCACCTCGCGGACCGCCCTGGACGACGTCGAGGACGTCGAGTACCGCAAGCTCCGCCTGGAGCGGGTGGTGCTGGTCGGGGTCTGGACCACCGGGACGATCGAGTCGGCGCAGAACTCGATGACCGAGCTGGCTGCACTCGCGGACACGGCCGGGTCGGTGGTCCTGGACGCACTCGTGCAGCGGCGCGACCGGCCTGACCCGGCCACCTACATCGGGTCCGGCCGCGTCGAGGACCTGCGGGCCGCTGTCCTCGCCACCGGAGCCGACACCGTCATCTGCGACGGCGAGCTGACCCCCGCGCAGCTGCGGACGCTGGAGGACCGGGTCAAGGTTAAGGTCGTCGACCGGACCGCGCTGATCCTCGACATCTTCGCCCAGCACGCCTCGTCCAAGGAGGGTCGCGCGCAGGTCGAGCTCGCTCAGCTGCAGTACCTGATCCAGCGCCTGCGCGGCTGGGGTGGCAACCTCTCGCGGACCGGCGGCGGCATCGGCACCCGAGGTCCCGGCGAGACGAAGCTCGAGACGGACCGTCGACGGATCATGACGCGGATGGCCCGGCTGAAGCGGGAGCTGGCGGCCATGCGCGGTCGCCGAGTGGTCACCCGGCACCGGCGCACCCGGCACGCGGTCCCCGCGGTGGTCGTCATCGGCTACACCAACGCCGGGAAGTCCTCGCTGCTCAACCGGCTCACCGGTGCAGGTGTGCTGGTGGAGGACGCCCTGTTCGCGACCCTCGACCCGACGGTGCGCCGGGCCAGGACGCCGGCCGGCCGTCTCATCACCCTGTCCGACACCGTCGGGTTCGTCCGCCACCTCCCCACCCATCTGGTCGAGTCCTTCCGGTCGACACTGGAAGAAGTGGCCTTCGCGGATCTCGTGCTGCACGTGGTGGACGGTGCCCATGCCGACCCACTCGGCCAGGTCGCAGCCGTGCGCGAGGTCCTCGCCGACGTGCGGGGGCCCGACGCCCCACGGCTGTCGGAGCTGGTCGTGGTCACCAAGATCGACGTGGCCGACCCGATGACCCTCGGGGAGATCAGGCGGGCCGAGTCGGGATGCGTCCTGGTGAGCTCGCGCACCGGGCGCGGTGTCGACGCGCTGCTCGCGGCGATCGACGCTCAGCTCCCCGCGCTGCCGGTGGCGGCGGACGTGCTGCTGCCGTGGGAGCGGGGGGACCTGCTCGAGCGGGTGCGCCACGACGGCGAGCTGCTCGGGATCGACTACACCGCGGACGGTCCTCGGGTCCGCGCTCGCGTCGGGGAGGAGCTCGGCGCCGCGCTCGAGCCCTTCTCGGTGGCGGCGGGCTGACCCGCCCGCCGCGACGGTCCATCCGCGCCGGCTCAGACGATGCGTCCGGCCGAGTCCATGCGGCTGGGTGCGTCCGGCTGCGTGCGTCCGGCGACGGTCCACCGGCGGCCATGGGTGCCGCGCCGGGACGGGCTGACACAGTGCCGCCATGCCTCTGTCCGTCCGTGTCGGCCTGACCGTCGTCCTCATCGCCCTCGCGCTGGCCGTCTTCATGACCGCGCGACGCGGGGCGAAGGGACGACTGCGCCGGCGAGGACTCGTCGGAGTGCGCACGCCGTCCGCCATGGTCGACGACGCGGCCTTCGACCGGGCCAACCGGGCCGCCGCGCCGGTGCTGCAGCTGGCACTGCTCGTGGCGGTCGCCGTGGCCGTGGGAGGTGGACGGTCCGTCGGCGGTCCGGGCGGCGTGATCGTCGGCGGGGTGCTGCTCGGGGGGCTGGTGCTGGCAGCCGGGCTCCGAGGGGAGCGAGCCGCACGTCGCGGCCTCGACCCGGCCCGTCGGGTGGTGCCGTCCGTGTCGACGTCCCACCGGAGAGACGACCGGTCCAGGTCGCAGGACAGGAACGCCACGACGCCTCGGCAGGGGCTGCGACCCCCGGCGGGACGCGCGGCTGACCCGCCTGACGGTCGACGGGGTGAGCCGGCGCGGCCGACCCGGGGTCGGTCGATCAGTGGACGCGGCGGAGGACGGCGACCACCTTCCCGATGACGGCCGCGCGGTCGCCGTCGATCGGTGTGTAGGCCGGGTTCGCCGGCATCAGCCAGACGTGCCCGGATGACCGCCGCAGCGTCTTGACCGTCGCTTCACCGTCGATCAGAGCCGCGATGATCTCGCCGTTCTCGGCGGCCGGCTGCTGACGGACGACCACCCAGTCGCCATCGCAGATGGCTGCGTCGACCATCGAGTCACCGGCGACCTGCAGCATGAACAGGGTGCCCTCGCCGACCACCGACCGCGGCAGTGGGAACACGTCGACGACCGCCTCCTCGGCCAGCACGGGAGTCCCCGCAGCGATCCGCCCGACGACCGGCACGTAGGCCGGTACCGGGGCGGCGTCGGCTGAGGACGTCTCGTCGTGGAGGTCGTCCGGTTCGTCAGTCAGCAGGACCCGACCGTTGGCGGGCACCTGGTCCGCCTCGGCGGGACCCGCGGGCGGCGGCAGCACCTCCAACGCCCGGGGCCGGTTCGGGTCGCGCCGGAGGAAGCCCTTCCGCTCCAGCACGGTCAGCTGGTGGGCGACGCTGGACGAGCTGGTCAGACCGACCTGCTCGCCGATCTCGCGCATCGACGGCGGGTACCCACGCGCCTGGACGGCGTCGCGGATGACCGACAGCACCCGTCGCTGGCGGATGGTCAGACCGTCCCCGGTGTCCAGCTCGTCCGGGAACAGCTCGACGACGGTTGCGGTGCTCGGGCGCCCGCGCCGCCGTGGCGGGCTGTCGCCCCCGTGTGGACCGTCTGACACGTCTCCTCCTCGACCCGCAGCCGGCCGGACGACCGCTCGTCGGCCCGACACGCCCGAGGGTAGCGGCGGGCGTCCGGGATTTCACACAGCTGTTCGAAAGTCGGCGGTCGTGTCGGTGCGCTGTGTCAAGCTCGTGGCGACGTTCGAACGGGCGTTCGACAAGGCGGAGGCGACGATGACGGCAGTGTGGACCGAAGGTCCGGGCGCGTGGGGCCGAGGAGGTCGTCGGGGTGACGCCTCACGTCGACACGACTCTCCACGGCAGAGTTCGGTCCGCGGGGCCGTCGAGGTCCCGAGCGCCCCGGTGCCCGTCCTCGGGGCGTCCAGCGGAATGGGACGTGGGTCGCACGCCGCCCGGCTCGCGGCCGGGCGTCACGGGTGCGCCACGCCTCGGCTGTCGGGCGGCGCCCGTGCGGGGTCTGCGCGCGGGCGGCTGGTGTTGACGGTGCGTGGTCGCCGACTGGCCGTCCTCCTGGCGGTCGTCGCCTCGGGGGTCGCCGGCGGTTCGGCGGCCGGGGTGGTCGGTCCGGCCCTGACGAGCTCTGTCGGTTCGGCAGTCGGGCGCGCGCTGACGTCAGCGGGGCGAGGCACGCCTGCGGTCGGCGCCGTTCTGTCCGGCTCGCTGGCTGGCGCGGTGCCCGCGGCCGGCACCACTGGCGCGGGCGTCGCCCCAGGGGTGCCGCTCGGTGGGTACCGCCTCGACGCGGCCGACCATCGCTGATCGGCCGAGCTCGGACCGTCGCCACCACCTCCACGCGTCGACCGCTCGAGCCGGTGGGACGGGCCGCTCTCGCTCCTCACCCGCCGGTCGTGATGGCCGAGGCCTTCGTAGCCGCTGGTGCGCGCTCGAACATGTGGCGTTCGTTGGTCGACCGGCGCGCCACGCATGCGTGTCGTTGCATCGCGGTCGCCAGGGCACTAGTGTCACCAGATGTAGGGCAACCGGGTCGGTGCCGTCCCTTCTGTAGTGGTGACAGTCTACCGATCGGCGGATGTTGTCCACATGCGGTGCACACGTTGTCCCCTGTTCCGTCCGCCCTGCTGTGGGCGGGCGGCGATCATCGTCGGATCCCGGGAGGTGTCATGCGCTGCCCCTACTGCCGTGCCACCGACACCCGGGTGGTCGACAGCCGGACCGCGGACGACGGCGGCGCCATCCGGCGTCGGCGGCACTGCACCGACTGTGACCGGCGGTTCACGACGCTGGAGCAGGTGACGCTCGCGGTCGTCAAGAGGTCCGGCGCGACCGAGCCCTTCAGTCGGGACAAGGTCGTCGCCGGTGTGCGCAGCGCGTGCCAGGGCCGACCGGTCACCGAAGACGAGCTGGCCCTGCTCGCGGTGCACGTCGAGGGGGCGATCCGGTCCGGGGGCGCCGCCGAGGTCCCCAGCCAGCAGGTGGGGCTCGCGGTGCTCGGCCCGCTCCGGGAGCTCGACGAGGTCGCCTACCTTCGCTTCGCGAGCGTCTACCGCTCGTTCGACTCGATCGACGACTTCGAGACGGCGATAGCGGACCTGCGCGCAGGGCGCTCCGTGCCGGTCCCGTGAGGGCCGGGGTCGGGCCTGGCCCGCTCGGCCCGCCCTGAGGGACCGCCGAAGAGGCGGCGCCCAGTCGGCGCTGTCGGGCTCGTGGTCGCCCCGCAGGCCGTCCGGTCGGGTCGGGCAGCACGTCACGAGCACGTCGGTCGGGCAGCACGTCGGTCGGGCAGCACGTCGGTCAGGCAGCACGTCGGTCAGGAGCACGGGGAGGACGGGTGGTCCGTCCCCCGACGGATCACCCGCAGGGCGACGGTCGCCCGGGCGGGACACGAGGAGGGGTCGCACGATGACGGACACGGTCGAGGCTGGTCACCCGGTCACCACCCATGGGACGGCTCGCGGTCTGCGCATCGGCCGGGTCCACACCACGGCGGGCGTGCACCCCTACGACGGGGTCGCCTGGGAACGCCGCGACATCGTGCAGACCAACTGGCGCACGGGCGAGACGGTCTTCGAGCAGCACGACGTGGAGTTCCCGTCGTCGTGGTCGGTCAACGCCTCCACGATCGTGGCCACGAAGTACTTCCGCGGCGCGGTGGGCCAGCCCGGCCGGGAGTGGAGCTTGCGTCAGCTGGTCGACCGGGTGGTGCGGACCTACCGCGCGGCGGGGGAGCAGAACGGGTACTTCGCCGACGAGTCCGATGCCGAGGTCTTCGAGCACGAGCTGGCGTGGATGCTCGTGCACCAGGTGTTCTCGTTCAACTCCCCGGTGTGGTTCAACGTCGGCACGTCCGCGCCGCAGCAGGTCAGTGCCTGTTTCATCCTCTCCGTCGACGACACGATGGACTCGATCCTCAACTGGTACCGCGAGGAGGGGATGATCTTCAAGGGCGGCTCGGGTGCGGGGCTCAACCTGTCGCGGATCCGCTCGAGCAAGGAGCTGCTGTCCTCCGGCGGCACGGCTTCGGGACCGGTTTCCTTCATGCGGGGCGCGGATGCGTCCGCGGGGACGATCAAGAGCGGCGGCGCGACCCGGCGGGCCGCCAAGATGGTCGTCCTGGACATCGACCACCCCGACATCGCCGAGTTCATCGAGACCAAGGCGCGCGAGGAGGAGAAGATCCGCGTCCTGCGCGACGGCGGGTTCGACATGGACCTCGGCGGTCGTGACATCACCAGCGTGCAGTACCAGAACGCGAACAACTCCGTGCGGGTGTCCGACGCGTTCATGCGGGCGGTGGAGCGGGGGGAGTCCTTCGGCCTGCGCGCACGTGGGACGGGTGAGGTCATCGAGACGGTCGACGCCCGTGAGTTGTTCGACTCGGTGGCGCAGGCGGCCTGGGCGTGCGCCGACCCCGGCATCCAGTACGACGACACCATCAACGACTGGCACACGAGCCCCGAGACCGGCCGCATCAACGCGAGCAACCCCTGCTCGGAGTACATGTCCCTGGACAACTCCTCGTGCAACCTCGCGAGCCTGAATCTCCTGTTCTTCCTCAAGCCGGGTCCGGACGGTGTGGACACCTTCGACGCGGAGCTGTTCCGGCGATCGGTCGAGCTGGTGATCACGGCGATGGACGTCTCCATCTGCTTCGCCGACTTCCCCACCGAGGCGATCGGGGCGACCACCCGGGCCTACCGGCAGCTGGGGATCGGCTACGCGAACCTCGGTGCGCTCCTGATGGCGACCGGGCACGGCTACGACTCCGATGGCGGTCGGGCCCTCGCGGCGTCGATCACCTCGCTCATGACCGCCACCGCGTACCGGCGCTCGGCGGAGCTCGCCGGGATCGTCGGGGCGTACGAGGGATACGTGCGCAATGCCGAGGCCCACCGGCGGGTGATCCGCAAGCACGCCGCCGCGAACGACACCGTGCGCGCCACCGATGCGATGAGCTCGGCAGTCCTCCGGTCGGCGACCCGGGAATGGGCGGAGTGCCAGGAGATCGGTGCCGTCAACGGCTGGCGGAACGCGCAGGCGAGCGTCCTCGCCCCGACAGGGACGATCGGCTTCATGATGGACTGCGACACCACCGGGGTGGAGCCGGACTTCTCGCTGGTGAAGTTCAAGAAGCTCGTCGGTGGCGGCTCGATGCAGATCGTCAACCAGACGGTCCCGCGCGCCCTGCGCAAGCTCGGGTACGTCGAGGAGCAGATCGAGGCGATCGTCGAGTTCATCGCCGGCCATGGACACGTCCTGGACGCGCCCGGCCTGCGCCGTGAGCACTACGAGGTCTTCGACTGCGCGGTCGGCACCCAGGCCATCAAGGCCATGGGACACGTCTCGATGATGGCTGCCGTGCAGCCGTTCATCTCCGGTGCCATCTCCAAGACCGTCAACCTCCCCGAGTCCGCCACCGTCGAGGACATCGCGGACGTGTACACCCAGGGCTGGGCGCTGGGACTCAAGGCCCTCGCGGTGTATCGCGACAACTGCAAGGTCGGTCAGCCGCTGTCGACGGAGAAGTCGCCGGACACCACGTCGGACACCTCGCCGGCCCTGGCCGCGGCCACCGCGCCGATCGTGGCCGCGATGCCGCTGACCAGCTCCCCGGTGACGCCGCCCTCGCCGGGTGCTGTGTCCGACGCGGCGGCGGGACTCCCGCCTCTTCGCCCGGCGACCGTCCCGGAGGCGGCTGTCCCGGAGGCGGCCGGGACAGCCAGCGCGGAGAGGCGACCGGTGCGCCGCCGGCTGCCGAAGGCCCGTCCCAGCCGCACGACCTCTTTCTCGGTCGCGGGTGCCGAGGGGTACATGACCGCCGGGTCCTACCCCGACGACGGCCTCGGCGAGGTCTTCCTCAAGCTGGGCAAGCAGGGCTCGACACTCGCCGGGATGATGGACGCCTTCTCGATCGCCATCTCGATCGCCCTGCAGTACGGAGTCCCGCTGGAGACGTACGTCCAGAAGTTCACCAACATGCGGTTCGAACCGGCCGGTCTCACCGACGACGCCGACGTGCGGATGGCGCAGTCGGTGGTCGACTACGTCTTCCGCCGGCTGGCACTGGACCACCTGTCCTACGAGACCCGGGCCGGGCTCGGGATCCACTCCGCCCAGGAGCGGATCCGGCAGGTGGAGACCGGGTCGTACCTGCCGGTCCCCGAGGTCGACCCGACGACGGCCGTCGCCGAGCTGGCCGGTGGGGCCGACGCGGACCTGGACGCCGACCTCGACCAGCTCCGCCAGGGGGTCCCGGGCCAGGAGCATCTGTCGACGAGCCCGGGTGGCCCGCGGACGAGCACGCAGGCCAGCACCGCACCGCTCACCGCGTCGTCCCACGAGCAGAGTGACGGAGGTCAGCCGAGCGGCTCGGCGGTCCCGGCGGCCGCCGGCGGTCGACCACGCTCGTCGTCGGCGCGGTCCACGCCGGAGCTCCTCGAGGCGCTGCAGGGCAAGGCCGCCGACGCCCCGCTGTGTGTCACCTGCGGGACCAAGATGCGCCCGAGCGGCTCGTGCTACGTCTGCGAGGGCTGTGGCTCGACGAGTGGGTGCAGTTGATCGGCGGCCCGGTCAGCCCAGCCAGCCGGCCGATCGGTGGAGCTGAGGGGGGTTGCCGCGGCTGACTGGCGGTCGGATGCAGCTACCGAAGGCTCGGTGCAGCTGATAGGCGAACCGGTGCAGCTGACGGGCGGCTCGGTGGGACTGCGGGCGGGTCGGCGCAGCTGAGCGACCGGCGCGGGCAGCCTTCCGAGGGTGCCGGTCGGACGGTGGCGGCTGCGGTGACGCGGTCCGCCCTCGGACTGATCGGACGGTGGCGGCTGCTGACGCGGTCCGCCCGCGGACTGATCAGCCGGTCGTTGCGAGGACGGGCGACAATGGGACCGCACGGGCCGAGTCCGGCGCATGGGTTGGAGGCGCGGTCGTGGACAGACCAGGAGGTCGCCGCACTGCCGGACGCCTCGAGCAGGACGTCTACCAGGCGGTCCGCTCGGCGGGCGCCGGTGGCGCGACGGCGGCTGCCGTCATCGCCGCGGTCGACCCAGCGCTGGCCTACACCACTGTCGTCACGACGCTGAGCCGGCTGCTGGACAGGGGAGTGCTGTCCCGCGAGCGGGTCGGCCGAGCGGCGGTGTACCTCGTCGCCGGTGACAGCGGCGCGGTCGTCGCCACGTCGACCGCGCGCCGCATGCACCGACTCCTCGCCGCCGCCCCGGACCGTTCGGGCGCGCTCGCGCACTTCGTCGCCGGTCTCGGGCCGGAAGACGAGGCGCGCCTGGTGCGCCTGCTCGCCGAGGAGACGCCGAGCGGATCCGGGTGACCGGGCTGCTGCTGGTCGTGCCGCTCGTGCTCAGTGTTGTGCTGGGTGTGTTCGGGCCGGCGCTGGCAGCCAGGTCAGGGCCGGCACTCACAGCCCGCTTGGGCCCGCTGACGTGCGTGGTGGTCGCGGGCTCGACGCTCGCATCGCTGGCGGCGGTCGCCGTGGTCGCCATCGCCCGCATCGACGAGGTGGCCGCCTACGCGAAGCTCTCCCTGCGCAGCGTGCTGTCCGGCTGGTCTGCGGCGCCGGGGTGGGTGGGGGTGGCCCTCGCGGCGGTCGTCACCGTGCTCATGGGCCTGGCCGCGTACCGCCTGGTCACCCTCGGTCGCACCGCCGTCGCCGGACAGCACATGTGCCGGACCCTGCGGCGGTCGGCGGGGGGGATCCACGTCCTGGAGGACGACCGACCCGCGGCGTTTGCGGTCGCGGGCCTCCGCGACCGGGTCGTCATCTCGACCGGCCTGATGCGCTGTCTGACCCCGCTCGAGCAGTCGGTGGTGATCGCCCACGAGCGCGCACACCTGCGTCGACGCCACCACCTGAGCCTGTCCGCGATGACCATCGCGGTGGCGGCCGACCCGTTGCTGGCTCCGATGAGCGCGGTGGTCGCTCGAGCAGTCGAGCGCGAGGCGGACGAGGACGCCGCAGCGGTGGTCGGTAACCGGCGGCTCGTGGGGCTTGCCCTGGCCCGGGCTGGTCTGGCGACAGCCGGAGCCGCTCGGTCGGCTGCGGGCGGACGTGCCGCCGGCTCACTCGCCAGCGCCGACTATGACGGCCATCCCGCCATCGGCGGCGGCAGTGGCCATCTCGCCAGCGCCGGCGGTGGCAGCCATCTCGCCATCGCCGGCGGCGACGTGCCGTGCCGGGTGGAGGCGCTGCTGGCGCCGCCCGCGCCGGTCCGTGCGTGGGCGCCGGCACTGCTGGCCACCACCGCGTTGCTCTCGGCCTGGGCGAGCGGCGTCGCCGTGCTCGCGACCGACCACCACCTCGACCGGGCCCGCTGGGTGTACCAGGCGGCGGGACGGGCGTCGACGGCGCACGCGCCGACGCGCTCGTTGAGCTCGTGAGTCGGCTGGGCGCCAGGTGCCGGCCGACCGCCTGGTGGAGCGGCTCGCCCGGCTGTGGTGCATCGATCGGTCAGATCGACACCGCGGCTGTGCGGCGGACCGTCACCGCAGGTAGAGCGCGAAGAAGTCGCGGCTGGTGTCGGTGAAGTAGCGGTCGGCCGGGCGCTGGAAGTCGACCAGCTTGTGCGGGCGGGGCTCCGATCCCGGCGTGCGGTGGGTGTACCACATGAAGGACATCCAGGCCGGGTTGATGTCCATCTCCATCCCCCGGACCGAGCCCGCGTCCAGGAGCAGGTCGGCGAGTGTCTGCGGGGTCAGTCGGTCGCCCATGGCGAGGACGAAGTCCCCGGAAGCGGTGATACCGACGCCGGAGCGCCAGACGTCCGGGCCGCCGCCGATCGTGGGACCCCAGTTCCCGAGGATGTTCGAGTCGAGTCCGGACCGGATGCGGCCGTGGTCGATCAGCAGGGACAGGTTCTGTCGGACCGCCACGACGGAGCGGGTCATCGAGACCTCCCGGTCCCAGGCGCCGAGCGCGAACGAGCCGTCGCGGTGGATCACCACGGACGCCGCTCCGGGGAGCAGCTGTCCTGCGACCTGACCGTTCTCGTAGAAGCCGCCCCGCAGCTCCGGCGTCTTGAACCCGCCGTTGAAGGTCGCGAGCAGTGCTGCCCGCTCGGACTCCGGCACCCGGTCCGGCTGGTCCCACCGGGACAGCTGCCCCGGATCGGAGAAGCCCGGGTGCAGCTCGAAACGGGTGGAACGGTGGTCGATCCAGACCACGCCGGTCTCGTCGGACCCGTGCGCGCCGTCGGCCCGCAGGTAGGCCACCTGGAGGACCGGCTGCCCGGTGCGGGTGACCTCGGCATGGAAGACCCCCTCGCCGGGCAGCCCTCCCGGAGCGAGCAGGTGCAGTGGTGCATGCAGCGGGATCGCGACGACCGCAGCCCGGGAGGGGGTGGGGGAACGGGGTGGCGACGTGGTGCGGGCGGCGCTCGGAGCGCCACCGGACGCCGAGGGCGCCGACCCCGTGGTGCTCGTCGTCGTACCGGTCGGTGCGGCCGGTGCGGTCGGGGCGCTGCCGGGCGCCGCCGGACTCGGTGGGCCGCTCGTCGCTGCGCCGGACTCGACGCTCGCGGACGGGACGGCCGAGACAGTGTCGGCAGCTGGCGTCGGGCGCCCGGGGGAGCATGCCGCCAGCGCCACTGCGAGGCTCACCGCTGCCACCGACCGGACGGCCGACCCGGCTCCGCCGGACCTCGCCGGGCCGCACGTGTGCTGACGCGAGGCCACCGGCACCGTCGCGGGTCCGCCGGACCAAGCCGGGCTGGACCCCAGAGGCGTCTCGGCCGCCGGTCCAGTGTCGGCTCGGGCTGACCTGGCACGGCCAGATGCGCCCGCGGCGGATCCCGCCGGGGCGGACCCTGCCGGAGCAGATCGGGAGGTCCGCCGGGGGTGTCGAGCCGTCTCTGCTCGTGTCACGAGATCCTGTCCGTCGCATCGATGGGAGGAGACCGGGTCCGGCGACCGCCCAGGGGGCGGCGTCGCGGACACGACGGCCGGGCGGTCGTCGTTGTCGCGGTGCGGTGGTCGGCACCCGGCAGATTGGGCGCGTCCGACGCAGGACGCCTTCGCGACGATGGGATCGTGACGGTGGCCCCGACCAGTCGGACTACTAGCCTGATCGTAAGCAGCGGTGGGCGGGTCGACCACCGGGGGGCCACGATCGGGCGGCCGACCCGGCTGTCGCCCCGGCAGCCGGCTCGACCGGAGCCAGCTGCCGGCGACTGCCCGCCGCACCGCCAGCCATACCGCACCGCGTCCCCAGCCAGCCGCACTGCGTCCCCAGCCAGCCAGCCGCACCGCACCGCACCCCGGCCGCCCGGCGCAACGTGCCGCACGGGACGATGCCCGCCAGCCGCACCGCCCGTCATGCCCGCACACGCGCCGTCCGTCCCATCCGCGCACGTCGTCTGAGAACAGGTGCTCCCGTGGTCAACACCGATCGAGCTCCACGGCGCCGCGGTGCGGGCCCGGCAGCGCCGTCCGGTGCCTCCCCGGCGGGTCCCGCGGACGAGCGCAGTCCTCGTCGCCCCACCCGTCGTCGCGGTACTCCCCGTGGGACCGCTCCGCGCGGGCCGCGGCGGCCGCACCCGATCCGTCGGGTCGTCGCACTGCTCCTGCTGGCCGGGGTGGGCTGGGTGGCCTGGTCCCTCGGGTCCGCCCTGACCGCACCGGGCACCGACTCGACCGCCGCTCGGACGGCCGAGTGGGCCCGCGACCACCACCTCGGCGTGGTGGTCGGCACGCTGGAGAAAGTCCAGTACTGGCTCAACCCGCCGCGGGTGGGTGGGCTGCCCAACGCCCAGACACTGCACGAGCTGGCGCCGGCGGCGCCGGTCGCTCCGGCGGCGACCGGCGGCGCCTCCGCAGGGACAGGTGCCCCCGGTGCAGCGACGCGGACGGCGCCACCCCGCGGCGGCCGGTCGACGCCGGTGGCGCCGGTCCCGCTGCACGCCCCCCTGCGGCCTCAGACGACGCCGGCGCTGGCCGGTGAGGGCAGGTTCCGCACGGTCGTCACGCACCGGGGTCAGCCCGTCCTCCAGGTCGCGTACCTGCGGCCCGACGCGGTCCACACCTCCTACCTCGACGGGATCGTCTGGATCGACCACCGGGTCGCGCGGTGGGAGCTGCACCCCGGCTTCGAGGACCCGGGTCACCTCTCACGGTGGAGCCAGCCGGACACCATCCCGCCCGCCGACCGGGCGGACCTGCTGGCGACCTTCAACGGCGGGTTCAAGACCCCGGAGTCCCGCGGCGGCTTCTACGAGAACGGGCACACCGCCGGCGCGCTGCTCCCCGGTGCCGCGTCGCTGGTCATCTACCGCGACGGCCACATGGCGCTCGGCTCCTGGGGCGACGAGGTGTCGATGACACCGCAGGTCGCGGCCATCCGACAGAACCTCAAGCTGCTCATCGACCACGGGCGGATCGTGTCGAGCCTGGAGTCCAATCTGGAGTCGAACTGGGGTCTCACCCTCGGCGGGAAGTCGGCCGTCTGGCGGTCGGGCGTCGGGGTCACCGCGAAGGGCGACATCGTGGTGGTGATGGGCGACGCGCTGACCGCGCAGACCCTCGCCAACCTGCTCCTGGACGCCGGGTCCGTCCGCGGCATGGAGATGGACATCAACCCGGCGTGGATGTCGTTCATGTGGTACACCCCGTCCGGCAACCCGACCAGACCGCTGCCCCACAAGCTCGTGGACTTCGAGCGCCCCGCGGACCGCTACTTCACCGACACCAGCCGCGACTTCTTCGCCGTCCACCTGCGCTGAGCCGCGTCGCCACCGTGGCGCGCACCGGTCCAGCGCACCGGTCGGGCGCACCGGTCGGGCGCACCGGTGGGTGCTGGTCTTGCACGCTCGACTGCGCAGGGTGATCCTTGTGTGATCGGCGCGGTAGTTGCTGCGAGGGCCGCTCGCCGGCCCCATCGCCCCGCCGGACACCCGATGGCCGCTCGCGTCGTCGGTCCGAGCAGCGAGGCGTCGGAGGACGACATGGCGGACAGCTCACACCCCGGCTCGACCGGTGGCGAGATCGGCGAGCGACCCGGTGACGGGGCCGGCCCGGTCGACACCGACACCGAAGCAGGGGGTCGCGGCCTCAGCCGCCGGGGACTGATCCAGGCGGCCGGTGTGACCGCCGGCGCGCTGTCGACGGTCGCCGTGATCCATGCCAGCCCGGCCGAGGCTGTGCCCGCGGGCGCCGGGGGCGTCCTCGACGAGGGGAGGGCCGTCACCACGCCGTCGGCCGCCGTCGCACCGGTCGGCGATCACACCCCGCAGGTCCAGTCCGGGCACTGGCTGACGACCAACCAGGGGCTGCGGGTCAGCGACGACCGCGACTCCCTGCGCGCCGGGCTGCGGGGGCCGACGCTCCTGGAGGACTTCCACTTCCGCGAGAAGATCATGCACTTCGACCACGAGCGGATCCCGGAGCGCGTGGTGCACGCCCGCGGGGCCGGTGCCCACGGGTCGTTCACCCTGCACCGGTCCCTCGCGTCGTTCACCTCGGCCGCGGTCCTCACCGAGGTCGGCGCCACGACGGAGGTCTTCGCGCGGTTCTCGACCGTGCTCGGGTCCCGTGGGTCGGCCGACACTGCCCGCGACGTCCGGGGATTCGCGGTCAAGTTCTACACGGGCGACGATGTGTGGGACTTCGTCGGCAACGACATCCCGGTCTTCTTCATCCAGGACGCCATCAAGTTCCCCGATCTGATCCACGCCGGCAAGCCCGAGCCCGACGTCGAGATCCCCCAGGCGCAGTCGGCCCACAACACCTTCTGGGACTTCATCTCCCTGACACCCGAGTCCGCGCACATGATCATGTGGGTGATGTCCGACCGTGGCATCCCGCGCAGCTACCGGATGATGGAGGGCTTCGGCGTCCACACCTTCCGCCTCGTCAACGCCGCCGGTCGGTCGACGTTCGTGAAGTTCTACTGGAAGCCAGCCCTCGGGGTGCACTCCCTGGTGTGGAACGAGGCGCAGAAGCTTGCTGGCTTCGACCCGGACTACCACCGCCGCGACCTCGCCCAGGCGATCGACGCCGGTGCGTTCCCCCAGTGGGACCTCGGTGTCCAGCTCCTGGCCGAGAAGCACGTCGCGAGGGTCGGGTTCGACGTGCTGGACTCCACCAAGCTGTGGCCGGAGGAGGTCGTCCCGGTCGAGCCCGTCGGCACGATGATCCTCGACCGCAACCCGGCCAACTACTTCGCCGAGACCGAGCAGGTCGCCTTCCACCTCGGCCACGTCGTCCAGGGCATCGACTTCACCGACGACCCGCTGCTGCAGGGCCGGCTGTTCTCCTACCTGGACACCCAGATCAACCGTTTCGGGAGCGCCAACTTCTCCCAGCTGCCGATCAACGCACCGCGGGCACCGGTGAACAACTACCAGCAGGACTCCGCCATGCGGTACGCGAACCGCACCGGGATCGTCAACTACGAGCCGAACACCCTCGGCGGGAACGCACACGAGGCGCCGGCGTCGGCCGGCGGCTACGTGAGCTACCCGGAGCAGGTCTCCGGGCCCAAGGTGCGCGGGCGCAGCCCGAGCTTCGGTGACCACTTCAGCCAGGCGACCCTGTTCTTCCGCAGCCTCACCGAGATCGAGAAGCAGCACGTGGTCCAGGCGCTGCAGTTCGAGCTCGCCAAGGTGTCGGTCGTGGCCATCCAGAAGCGGGTTCTCACGATCCTGGCGCAGATCGACGCCCGCCTCGTGCACGACGTCGCCCTCGCCCTCGGGCTGCCCGCGCCGGCCGGCCGGCCCAACGCGCGCATCGGGACGTCGCCCGCGCTCAGCCAGGAACGCCACGCGAAGGACACCGCCAAGACCCGGCGGGTCGCCATCCTCGCCGCGGACGGGGTGGACGGCGCCGCGGTCGCCGTGCTCCGCCGCCACCTCGCGGCAGCGGTGGCGACGGCGGACGTGGTGGCACCGCACCTGGGGACGCTGACCTCCACCACCGGCGCGGCGGTGAAGGTCGACAAGACGCTGCTCACCACGCCCTCGGTGGTGTACGACGCCGTCTGCGTCCCCGGCGGCGCCGCCAGTGTCGCGACTCTGCGCGCGAACGGTGACGCCCTCCACTTCGTGGAGGAGACCTACCGGCACTACAAGCCGATCGCCGCGACGACCCAGGGCAGCGGACTGGTGACCGGTGCTCTCGTGGGCTCGGTCCCCGACGTGCTGCGGGAGCCCGGTGTGCTCAGCGGGTCGTCGGCGGAGACGGTGGCGGCGGCATTCGTCGGGGCCATCGCGCAGCACCGCTTCTGGGCGCGGCGCGGCACCGCCGCGGTGTCGGCCCGAGCTCTCACCGCCGCGGTGTCGGCCCGAGCTCGCACCGCCGCGGTGTCGGCCCGAGCTCGCACCGCCGCGGTGTCGACCCGAGCGTCTCGGCCGGCGCCGAGCGCTGGCCCCGCCGTCCTGCGGGCGAGGTGAGGTTGGGCTTTCCTGCCTGGCCGGCGCGGCCGGTGGATCCGAAGATGGGCGCATGACCACCCTTCCTGCACCGCCCGACCGGGCGGCCGTCGACGCGGCCGCGGCCGGTGAGCCCACCCATCCCGACGAGCCGCACGCGAGCGGGCTGGCCGGACGCCTGAACTGGCTGCGCGCCGGGGTCCTCGGTGCGAACGACGGGATCGTGTCCGTCGCCGGCATCGTCGTCGGGGTGGCCGGCGCGACCAACACCCGCGGCCCGATCTTCACCGCCGGGCTCGCCGGCCTCGTGGCCGGCGCGGTCTCGATGTCGCTGGGGGAGTACGTCTCGGTCAGCACCCAGCGCGACACCGAGACGGCGCTGGTGGCCAAGGAGCGCGCCGAGCTGGCGGAGACACCGGGGGAGGAGCTGGCGGAGCTGACGGCGCTCTACGAGGCCAAGGGCCTCTCGGCGGGCACGGCGGCAGCCGTCGCTGCGGAGCTGACCGAGCACGACGCCTTGACCGCGCACCTGGACATCGAGCTCGGCATCCACCAGGACGACATGGCCAACCCGGTGCAGGCGGCGGCCGCGTCCGCGCTGGCGTTCACGATCGGGGCCCTGCTGCCCCTCGTCGCCATCCTGCTGCCGCCGGCACACTGGCGGGTGCCGGTCACCGTGCTCGCAGTCCTGGCCGCGCTGGCGATCACCGGCGCCCTGTCCGCCCGGATCGGCGGGTCGAGCAGCGGCCGAGCGGTCCTGCGGGTGGTCGTCGGCGGTGCGGCCGGGCTGGCCGTCACCTATGCGATCGGGCGGCTCTTCGGCGCCGCCATCTCCTGACGCCGCCATCTCCTGACGGCGCCATCTCCTGACGGCGCCATCTCCTGACGGCCCCACGTCCCACGGCCGGGGCGACGGCGGGTCGGTGCCCCGCACCCGCCGCGGGACCGCTGTGCTCAGACCCCGTCCACCGCGACGACGCCGCTCATGGTCCCGATGAAGGCCTGGGCGCCGGACACGGCGGGGGTCGCGAACCTCGACGCCGCGCCGATCGGGACGGCCGACAGGACGCGGCCCCTCGTGGCGTCGAGGACGTCGAAGGTCCCGTGGTCCCGGTCGAGGGCGAACAGGTACCGCCCCGACACGACGGGTGACCCGCTGATCGAGGACGCCGCTCGCCAGGCGACCCGCATCCGGCCGGCTGCGGTGACGGTGACCGCCCGCAGGCCGTCGGCGCAGGGCACGAAGACGGTGTCGCGCCGCCAGGCCGTCGCGCCGTAGGAGGCGCACACCGTCGAGCGGGAGAGCTGGGTGCCGACCCCGCGCAGGTGCCCGGCGCGCAGTGCGTAGGCGTACGGGGACTTCCCGTCGGCGTACAGCACCCCGTGCCCCATCAGCGTCGGCGCCGCCGACCCGAGGTCGCCGTCCGCCGCGTTGTCGACGGCCCACTGCCGCGGCGCGAAGGCCCCGACCAGCTTCAGTGCCGCGGACAGCTCGAGCACCGAGTCGGAGTGGTCCCAGCGGCCATGGGTGGCGGCCCCGTTTCCCACGGCGACGTAGAGATGGCCGGCGCGGTCGCCGACCGGGCCGGCGGGAGCCCAGATCCCCGCCATCCGGGTGCTCGGGACGCGGTAGACCGTGAGCCGTCCCGTGCGCCGCTCGCTGCCCACGATGTAGCCGTGGTAAGCGCCGCAGTCACCCGACAGGCCGCCGTACGCGACGTAGATCGAGCCGTCCGCCGCCAGCAGCGCTCCCCGCTGCTGTTCGACGCGCGGGTCCTGACCGGCCGGGTCCACCGGTCGCTGGAGCCGGATCCGGCCGGTGGCCGGGTCCACGGCGACCAGGACGTGGTGGACGTGCCCACCGGTACCGAGGATCTCCGCGACCGCCCAGACCGCGCCACCGCGGGGATCGAACACCGGTGTGCCGGTGATCCCGAGAGGGTCGATGTTGCCGCACGGCAGGCGTGAGCCGGGGACCGGCTGACCGATCCGCCGGCTGTGCCAGCGCACGGCTCCCGTCCTGGGGTCCAGCCCGTACAGGCTGTTCGCTTCGGTGGCGACCACGAGCATCCGCCGGCGCGCGACGGTGAGCAGCAGCGGCTGGGCGTAGACGGCGCCGTCGAGGCGGGTCGTCCAGGCCCGGAACGGACGACCGAGTGGGGCGGCGGTCGCCTGGCCGGAGCGGGCCGGGTCGCCGTGGAACTCCCGGACGTCCGGCCCGGGGGCGTACCGCGCGAGCTCGCGCGCCGGCCGCGTGGTGCCGGCTGCTGTCCCGGGCGCCACGACGGCCGTGGACCCGGGAGCACCCGGGTCCTGCGTGCCCGCCGCCGCGGCACCGGCGGTACCGGCGGGCCGCGGTGCACAGGCGCCCGCCGCGACCAGCGGCAGCGCCGTCAGGAGTGCGATCGTCCTCGCCGTGCGGACCGTCGTCGACCGGGACACTCCTCCAGCGTGGTCGACCCCCGCCGGGCGTGGGGCGACACGCCGCGCGACCGGCCAGGCGGCCCCATTGCGCGTGCCGCGGCCGGACCGTCCGCCGTCCTCCGAGTGATGTAGGGTCCCTACTTGTGACGACTGTGCTGCGCCCGCCCGATGGTCCCGGTACAATACTGGTCGATGGTCCTGGTAGGACACCCGTCGAGGCAGCTCCCCGACCGGGCGGGGTAGAGGAACCGGGTGCCGGCGACAGGGCGGCCGGCCGTCGGCCGTTCGACCGGGTCGTCGTGATCTTCAACCCGAACAGCACCGGCAACAGCCCGGACAACGCCCGCGCCCTGGTCGCCGACCTCACCCGCGAGGCGCCGGAGCTCCCGGTCGACCTGGTGCAGACCGCCTACCCGGGGCACGCTGTCGCCCTGGCCCGCGATGCGGCCGCCGCGCCCGGGAGGACCCTCGTCGTGTCGGCGAGCGGAGACGGCGGGTACCACGAGGTGGTCAACGGCCTCCTCCAGGCGGCGGCAGCCGGACACCACGACTCCTGCGCCGCCGTCCTGGCGAGCGGCAACGCCAACGACCATGCGAGCACCGTGCAGACCCGCCCGCTGCGCGAGGCCATCGTCGCCGGGGACGTCACCCGCCTCGACGTGCTGGCGCTGGCGGTCGCGGGGGAGGAGGTCCGGTTCGCGCACTCCTACATCGGACTCGGACTCAGCCCGGTCGCGGCCGTGGAGATCAACCGGCACCACTTCGGCGCTGTCAAGGAGGTGGTGTCGGTCGTCCGGACCTTCTGGCGCTACCGGCCGTTCGAGATCATCCACGACGACCGGCGCACCCGGGTGGACAGCCTGGTGTTCGCCAACATCGACCGGATGGCCAAGTACGTCGAGCTGTCCGCGGACGGGGTCCCCGACGACGGGCGGTTCGAGGTCGTCCTGATCGCGCACCGCAGCCGGCCGACGCTGCTGCTCGACGTCGTGCGGGCCCTGCGCGGGCGGCTGGCGCCGGTGACCCGGGCCGAGCCGTACCGGTTCACCACCGCCACCGCGATGCCGCTGCAGCTGGACGGCGAGGTGATCGACCTGCCGGCCGGCGCGGAGGTCGTCGTCTCCTGCCGGCGCCACGCCCTGCGGTCGGTGCAGTGACGAGCACCGCGGTCGGTGCAGTGACGCGCAGCGGGCTCAGTGCTCCCAGGCGACGTCGACCAGGTCGGGCAGCGCCCGCCGCAGCCGCCACGCCACCAGTCGCGCGGGGTTGACCACGGTGGCGGTGGCTGCCAGGCGCAGCAGCGGCAGGTCGACGAAGCTGTCGCTGTAGGCATCCGCGTAGGGACCGGGGAACCCGGCCGCCGCCAGCTGGGTCGGCTTGAACGGGCCCCAGCAGTGCACGACCAGCGTCCACCCACCCAGGACCCGCCGCACGGGTGACGCCACGACCGCGAGCCCGCCGAGCCCGGCCCGCTCGAGCAGGCGCCGGGCGAGGGGGTCGGCGGCCGCCGTCGCGATCACCACCCGGTCGCCGCGGTCGACGTGCTCCCCGACACGGTCCATGCCGGCCGCGATGAGGGCGTCGCCGTCCGGGCCGAGGTGCTCCTCCACGTAGGCGTCCATGCGCCCGGCCAGCTCGGTGTCCGAGCGGCCGACCGTCGCGATCCAGAGCCAGCCCGAGATGGCGTGCCGGCGGGTGGCGTGGGCCAGCAGCAGCGGGGACAGCACCGGGACCGATGCCACCGCGAGGACCAGGCGTGGGCCGTGTCCGACCAGCTCGACGATGAAGCTCTTGAGGACGTCGCCGGCGATGAGGGTGTTGTCGCAGTCGAACACGACCACGGGCCCGCCGGCACCGCTGCGCTGCGCCGAGGCCGGTCGGTGCGCCGTCGGGCCGGCGTCGACGTGGGAGAGGTGGTCGGCCGTGACGCTCATCCCGGCATTGTCCAGGCGGCGTCGCGCGGACGCGCGGACGGGACGGCGGGGTGCGGTCGTACGGCCTCGACGGCGGCGCCCCGCATAGCACGGTGGTGTCTCCGTTTCCGCACATCGACACGGTATCGACCCTTGATATCACTCTCCGGTATACGGTCATGCTGTTTCCGTGACCAAATATCGAACATCTGGAGTCTCATGCGCGTCTCAGTGCCTGGTACCGGCGTCGGTCACCACCCCCCGCTGTCCAGCGACGGGCGCTCGGCCGACCGTCGACGAGGCGCCTGGACGGTGCGCCCGGTCGGCGTCGCGGTAGCCGCGGCCGTGGTCGCGGTCCTCGCGCCGCTCAGCACGGCCGGTGCCACGACGGTCGGTGCGACGCCGATCGTCGCCGCCGGGTCGCACACCGTCCCGACGGCTGGTCAGCACCCCGCGGGGAGCGTGCTCGCGCCGCGGCACTACCTCACCGACCACATGGGCTCGGGCCTGGCGGCGCGCGCTCCCCACCGGGCACCGACCACGGCGGCCGCCGCGATCGGGGTCGCCGCCGCGGGGGGCGTGCCCGGCATGGACGTGTCCGGCTGGCAGGGCAGTGTCGACTGGCCGGCGGCCTACGCGGCCGGGGCACGGTTCGCCGTCGTCAAGGCCACCGAGGGCACCGGCTACACCAACAGCTCCTTCGCCCAGCAGTACCTCGGCTCCGCCGCGGTCGGGATGACGCGCGGCGCGTACCACTTCGCACTGCCCGACACCTCCTCCGGCACGGTCCAGGCCGACTACTTCGTCGACCACGGCGGCGGCTGGTCAGCCGACGGGCGCACCCTGCCGCCGGCCCTGGACATCGAGTACGACCCCTACGGACCCACCTGCTACCGCCTCAGCCAGCCGGCGATGGTCGGGTGGATCCGGGCGTTCGTCGACGAGGTGCAGGCCCGGACGAGCCGCTACCCGATCATCTACACGACCACCGACTGGTGGTCGCGGTGCACCGGGAACTCGGCGCAGTTCAGTTCGGACCCCCTGTGGATCGCCCGGTACAACACCAGCCCGGGGACCCTGCCGGCGGGGTGGCCGTTCGAGAGCATCTGGCAGTACGCCGACCACGGCGCCTTCGTCGGCGACCAGGACGCGTTCAACGGCACCGCGGCGCAGCTCGCCCGATTCGCCGGCGTCGCCCAGCCGGTCGCGGCCTCGGTGACCGCCGCCGTGCCCGCCAAGATCAGCATCGGTGGTGCCGTCACGCGGATACCGGTGACGGTGGAGACCAACCAGGCGCGCTCGACGGTGCAGGTCAGCCTGCGGTCGGTCGCCACCGGCGCGATCAGCGCCACGGCGACCCTGACGTCGCCGACCCCGACCACGTCCTTCGCCGGGACGGTCAGCGTCGCGCGGTCCGGGGTGGCGGCCTGGGGCGCCCAGCAGTGGGTCGTCACCGCACCCGGGACGACGGCCAGCGCCACCCGGTCAGCGGTCATGCGGGCCCGCTCGGTGCTCGGCCTGCGGGTCGTCCGCCACGGCGGCGTCGTCCTGGTACACGGGGCGGTCCGGGCGTACAACACCAGCAGCGGTCGCTACCAGGGGTGGACCGGGCGGGCGGTCGCCGTCCAGGAGTCGACGCCGACCGGCTGGCGGACCGTGCGCACCGTGCTGGACGACCACCACGGCAACCTCGACGTCCCGCTGCGGCTGCCGGTGGGGACCTCGCTGCGCCTCACCGTCGGTGCGACGGCGAGCATCTGGGGTGCGGTGAGCGCACCCCGCGCCGTCTGACGGCGCGCTGTCGAGGGCGGACCGCCACCATCAGGCGGTCCGCCGCTAGGCCGGCGACGCCAGTGCGTCCAGGGCCCGCCGCAGACGCTTCGGCGACACCGGTGTCGGCGTCCCCAGTGCCTGGGCGAACAGGCTGACCCGCAGCTCCTGCAGCTCCCAGCCGAGGTCGTCCAGGCGGGCCCGGCGGTCGTCGTCGGGACCGAGGTCGCGGCGCAGCGCCTCCCAGGCGGCCGTCAGCTCGGCGACCACGGCCGTGCGGTCGGCGTCGCGGCCCGGGTCGCGCTCCAGGACCTCCAGCCGGCGGCTCACGCCGCGCAGGTAGCGGGCCAGCGCAGCGGTCCGGGCGGCGCCGGCCGCGGCGACGAAGCCCGCGGGGAGCAGGGTCGCGAGCTGGGACCGGACATCGCCCACCGCCGCCGGGAAGCGCCGGGCGTCGGTGGCGTCCAGCGCCCGGCGGGCGGCACCGGCGGCGGTGAGGACGTCGACGACGGTGTGCAGGAGCTGACCCGTCAGCTCGGCCAGATGTGTCCGCACGGCGGTCAGCAGGCGCGCGAACCCGGCCGCGTCCCAGGCCGGTCCGCCGGCGTCGGCCACGATCGCGTCGACCGCCGCGGCGGCGCAGTCCTCGACGAGGGCCGCGAGGGAGCCGTCCGGGTTGGCCGCGAGGGTGAGCCGCGACCGGTTCTCCAGGCCCCGCTGGACGGCGGCCAGCGGCGAGGGCACCTCGAGCAGCAGCAGCCGGCGGGTGCCGCGGGCCATCGACGCCGCCTGCTCGACCGGCGAGGCCAGCACCCGGACGGCGACCGTCGTGCCGGCGTCGACCAGCGCGGGGTGGCCGCGGGTGCTGCCCGCCGGACCGGGGACGTCCACGACGCGGGGCAGCGTCCCGATCGTCCACGCCGTCAGCCCGGTCCGCTCGACCGAGGACGCCGCCTCGGAGATCGCTGCTCTCGCCTGCCCGCCGAAGCGCCGGCGCAAGGCGTCGAGGTCCTTGTCGGCGGCCAGGGCGCGGCCACCCTCGGCCAGCACCCGGTAGGTCGGGCGCAGGTGCGGCGGCAGCGCGGCGGTCTCGAACGCCGTGACCGGGACCCGGATCCCCGAGCGGCGGGTCAGCTCGCGGGCGACGGTCTCGGGGAGGGGGTCGGTGTCCGCGTCGAGGCCCGCGAGCACCGCTCTCGCGTGCTCGCGCGCCGGCGCGAAGTTGCGCCGCAGCGACTTGGGCAGGGTCCGGATCAGCTCGGTGACGAGGTCTTCGCGGTAGCCGGGGACCGCCGTCGCCGCGCCGTCGGGCACCCGGGTGAGCAGCGGCAGCGGGACGTCGACGGTGACACCGTCGGCCTCGCCGCCCGGCTCGAACCGGTAGGTCAGCGGCAGCGACAGGTCACCCGAGTGCCACTCGTCGGGGTAGTCCGCCTCGTCGACAGCCGCCCGGTCGGAGACCAGCAGGTCGCGGGGGATGTCCAGCAGCGTCGGTTCTGTCCGGCTGACCGTCTTCCACCACCGGTCGAAGTGTCGGGCCGAGACGACCTCGGCAGGCAGTCGGCGCTCGTAGAAGCCCACGAGGACGTCGTCCTCGACCCGCAGGTCCGCGCGCCGGCTCTTCTCCTGCAGGGACTCGACGTCGGCGACGAGCTCCCGGTTGCGCCGGCTGAACGCGTGGTGGGTCTCCCAGTCGCCCTCGACGAGGGCGTGGCGGATGAACAGCTCGCGGCACAGCACCGGGTCGACGTCGCTGTAGAGCGCGGGCCGGCCGGCGACGATCGGCAGCCCGTACAGGGTGACCGTCTCCGACGCGACCACCGCGCCCCGCTTCTTCGCCCAGTGCGGTCCCGCGTAGGAGCGTTTGACCAGGTGTCCGGCCAGCGGCTCGAGCCACGCCGGGTCGATGCGGGCCACGGTCCGCGCGAACAGCCGCGAGGTCTCGACGAGCTCCGCGCCGACCACCCACCGCGGCGGTCGCCGCGACAGCGCCGAGCCCGGGAAGACCGCGAACGTGGTGCCGCGGGCGCCGCGGAAGTCGCGGCCGTCCTCGGCCCGCATGCCGATGTTGGACAGCAGTCCGGCCAGCAGCGACTGGTGGACCGCCGCCGGGTCGGCAACCGCACCCGCCGCGGACTCGGTCGGGTCGTCGCCGCCGCCCACCCCGGCAGCGGTGTCCGCGGTGTCCGGGTCGTCGCTGTCGAAGCGGTCACCGACCTCCCCGGCGTCCAGCCCGAGCGGCCGGACCGCCTGGCGCAGCTGGCCGACGAGGTCCTGCCACTCCCGGATCCGCAGCACGTTCAGGTACTCCGCCCGGCAGCGCCGCCGGAACGCCGAGGAGGACAGCTGGCGCTGGGAGTCGCGCAGGTAGCGCCACAGGTGCAGGATCCCGGAGAAGTCCGACGTCGGGTCGGCGAAGCGGGCGTGCGCGGTGTCGGCCGCGGCTCGGGAGTCCACCGGGCGCTCGCGCGGGTCCTGCACCGACAGCGCGGCGGCGATCACCAGCACCTCCGCCACACAGCCCCGGGCGCCGGCCTCGAGGATCATCCGGCCGAACCGCGGGTCGATCGGTATCCCCGCCAGGCGGCGGCCCACCGGGGTGAGCCGGAGCTCGGCCGCGTCGGTGGCCTCCACGGCGCCCAGCTCACCCAGCAGCGCGACGCCGTTGCGGACGTCGCGGCGGTCGGGTGGGTCGAGGAAGCCGAAGTCCTCGACCCGGCCGAGACGCAGCGAGGTCATCGCGAGGATCACCGAGGCCAGGTTGGTGCGCAGGATCTCCGGGTCGGTGAACTCCGGGCGCGCCTCGAGGTCTGCGCGGGCGTAGAGGCGGATGGCGATGCCCGGTGCGACCCGTCCGCAGCGCCCGGCCCGCTGCGCCGCCGACGCCCGGGAGACCGCCTCGACCGGCAGCCGCTGGACGCCGGTCCGCCTGCTGTAGCGGGAGATCCGGGCCGTGCCGGTGTCGACGACGTACCGGATCCCCGGGACCGTGAGCGACGTCTCGGCGACGTTCGTGGCCAGCACCACGCGCCGCCCGGGGTGCGGGGCGAACACCCGGTGCTGATCGGCCGCCGACAGCCGGGCGTAGAGGGGCAGCACCTCGAACGTCCCACCGCCGCGGCGCCCGGCGCCGGTCTCGGCCAGGCTGTCCGCGGCGTCGCGGATCTCCCGCTCGCCGGAGCAGAACACCAGGATGTCCCCCGGCCCCTCCGCAGCCAGCTCCGCGACGGCCTGGCTGATCGCCCCGGCCTGGTCCTCGGCCACCAGCGGCCGCTCGTCGGGCTCCCGGCCCGGTCCCGCTCCCGGGACAGAGCCGGTCGCGTCGGTCGCGCCGGCCGCTCCGGTGCCGTCCCCGACGCCGACGCCGACGCCGACGCCGTCACCGTCGGCGTCGGCGTCGGCGTCCCGCGGATCGGGGAGCTCGGCGACCAGGGGCCGGTAGCGGATCTCGACGGGGAACCCGCGGCCGGACACCTCGACGACCGGCGCGTCCCCGAAGTGCGCGGCGAACCGCTGCGGGTCGATGGTGGCCGAGGTGATCACCAGCTTGAGGTCCGGGCGCCGGGGCAGCAGCTGGCGCAGGTACCCGAGCAGGAAGTCGACGTTGAGGCTGCGTTCGTGGGCCTCGTCGATGATCACGGTGTCGTAGGCCAGCAGGCGCCGGTCGCGGTTGAGCTCGGCGAGCAAGATGCCGTCGGTCATCAGCTTGACCGCCGTGAGCGGACCGACCCGGTCGGTGAACCGGACCGCGTACCCGACGGCCGCGCCGACCTCGGTGTCCAGCTCCTCGGCGATGCGCTCGGCCACGGTCCGGGCGGCCAGGCGGCGCGGCTGGGTGTGCCCGATCAGGCCCCGGACGCCGCGGCCGAGCGCCAGGCAGATCTTCGGCAGCTGGGTGGTCTTGCCCGACCCCGTCTCGCCGGCGACGACGACGACCTGGTGGTCCCGGATCGCGGCGGCGATCTCCTCGACCCGGGCGGTGATCGGCAGCCCCTCCGGGTGTCCGACCAAGGGGGTGGCGGCGGCCCGCTCGGCCAGGCGGAGCTGGGCGTCGGCGATCCGGTCCGACAGCCGCGCGAGTCTCCCGGCGTCGGGTCCGCCCGGTGCGCGAGCCACCCGGTCCAGCTCGCCACCGAGCCGGTCGGCGTCGGCGATCGAGGTGGCGCCCAGGCGCTCGCGCAGCAGCCCCAGCTCGGGTCCCGCACCCGGGCGGGGCCCGGACCGACCAGCGGCGCGGGGCTCGGGGTCCGCGTCCGGTCGGCGGACCCCGGGCGCCGTCGACATCAGGGGACCAGCGTAGGCGGGCGCTCTCGCGGCGGCCGTGGTGTCAACGGGAACGAACGGACCCGGCCCACCACCCGCCGGGGACAGCGGCTGGGAGAGTGGACGCTCGAGCCGCGCGTCGGGTGCGGCCCGCCACCCGGAACCCCGCCACCCGGAACGGAGCACGACGTGAAGCTGCGCTCGCTGTCGGATCTGGTCGTCGCCATCGAGGAGGCGACGGTCCTGGACGCTGTCGTCACCCCGGTCCGCACCGCGGTCCGGAAGCTGCTGGCCCGCGACCGGCGGGTCGCCGACGCGCTGCACGGGGTTCCCCTCGGCCACCCGCTGCACCCCCTGCTGGCGCAGGGCGCACTCGGCGCCTTCGTGTCGGCGGGTGTGCTCGACGCGCTGCCCGGGCCTCGGATCTCCTCCCGGGTGCTGATCGCCACCGGGCTCGCGCTGGTCACCCCGGCCGTCCTGAGCGGCTACGCCGACTGGTCCGCCGGGCACGAGCAGCAGCAGCGGGTGGGCATCGTGCACTCCTCGGTCAACGCCGCCGCCACCGCTCTCTACGTCGCGTCCCTGGTCACCCGCGGTACCCGAGGGCGGGCGCTGTCCTTCGCGGGGCTCGGCGCCGTCTCCCTGGGCGGCTTCCTCGGCGGGCACCTCTCCTACCGCCAGGCGAGCGGCGCGAACCACGCCGAGGAGGTCCCGCACCTGGTCGAGCCCGGCTGGCACGACCTCGGCCTGGTCGGCGAGCTGCCGCTGGAGGGCACGGCCCAGCGCCGGCTGCTGGACACCACCGACACCGTGCCGCTGCTGGTCGCCCGCACCGGCGGGGTGGTCCGGGTCCTGGCCGACCGGTGCTCGCACCTGTCCGGGCCGCTGCACCAGGGGGAGATCGCCGACGGCTGCGTCACCTGCCCGTGGCACGGGACGGTGTTCGACCTCGCCGACGGCGCCGTCGTCCACGGTCCGGCCACCTCCCCCCAGCCGGCGTTCGCGACCCGCGAGGTCGCCGGGCGCCTGGAGGTCTGCCTCCCGAACGCCGGCTGACACCGGGGCGGGCGCCCGCACGCCCGCACCCTCCAGAACCCGGCCCGCAGGCTCCCCGGCCGGTCGTGCGCCCGCTGCCGGGCGCCGGTGCGGGACCCTCGGGAGGTGACGTCTGCCCCGGTCCTCGGCCCGTCCGCGTCCACGCCGTTCGAGGTCGTGGCGACCCTCGTCCTGGCGGTGGGCATCGCCCTCGGGCTCTCGGTGGTGCTGCGCCTGGCCTTCCGCCGCCCGGCGCGGCGCTGGCCGGTGGTCGCGGACATGTCCCGGCGCGGGCGGGTGCCGCTGCGTCTCGCGCTGGTGCTGCTCGCGCTGTGGGTGACCCTCGACCGCTGGACCGGCGGTCCGCACCACGAGGCGGTGACCCGGTCCGGCCATGTCGTCGGGCTCGCGCTGATCGGCGCGCTGGCCTGGCTGGTCGCCGTGCTGGCCTTCGTCGCCGAGGACCTGCTGCTCACCCGCTACCGCGTCGACGTCCAGGACAACCGGCGGGCCCGGCGGGTGCGGACGCAGGTGTCGCTGCTGCGGCGGCTCACCGTGGCCCTCGTCGTCGTGGTCGCGACCGCGTCGATGCTGCTGAGCCTGCCGGGGGCCCGCCCGCTCGGGGCGAGCCTGATCGCGTCGGCGGGACTGCTGTCCGTGGTCGCCGGCCTGGCCGCGCAGACGTCGCTGGCCAACGTGTTCGCCGGCCTCCAGCTGGCCTTCACCGACGCTCTGCGGGTGGACGACGTCGTGGTGGTGGCCACCCAGTGGGGCCGGGTCGAGGAGGTCACCCTCACCTACGTCGTCGTCCACGTCTGGGACGACCGGCGCCTCATCCTGCCGTCCACCTGGTTCACGACGAACCCCTTCGAGAACTGGACCCGCCGCGACACCGACCTGCTCGGCGCGGTGGACCTCGAGCTGGACTGGACGACGCCCTTCGACGAGATGCGCCAGGAGCTGCGTCGCGTGCTGGACGGCACCGACCTGTGGGACGGCCGCACCGGGATCCTCCAGGTCACCGACGCGGTCGCCTCCTTCGTCCACGTGCGGGTGCTGGTGTCCGGGCGCGACGGGCCGACGGTGTTCGACCTGCGCTGCCACGTCCGGGAGTCCCTCGTGCGGTGGCTGCAGCGCGAGCACCCGTACGCGCTGCCGGCGGTGCGCCACGAGCTGGCGGCCGCGCGGCCGCCAGCCACGCGGGCGGGGGTCGACCGGTCGGCCGCGACGGCCGGTGCGGAGACCCCGGGGGAGACGACCATGGAGTCGCGGCTGTTCACGACCGCCGCCGGCGCCCAGCGGTTCCGGGCGTTCGCCGGCCACGAGTTCGCCCCGGAGGACGACCGGACCCGGATCGCGGTCGAGGAGCTCGCCGCGATGGACGGCCTGGACGAGACCGCGCTCCCGCCGGCGTCGCGTGCTCCCCAGCAGCCCGGCTGAGCCACGGTCGTGCCCGCCGGGTGCCGCCGCTGTCAGTGCGGGAGCCAGCCGACCCGGGTCGCCAGCAGCGCGTACCCCACGAAGGCGACCGCGTCGATCAGGGTGTGCGCGACGACGAGGGGCAGGACCCGCCGGGTGCGCAGGTACACCAGCCCGAACACCAGTCCCAGCAGGGCGTTCGTCCAGAACGCACTCGGACCCTGGTAGAGGTGGTAGCTCCCGCGCAGGACGGCGGCAGCCAGCAGGATCGGCCCGGCGCCCCAGCCGGCCCGCCGCAGCAGCACGAAGGTCACGCCGATGACCAGGACCTCTTCCACCGTGGCGTTCTCGGCGGCCGAGAGCAGGTAGACCGGGATCGCCCACCAGTTCGCCGGGAGGTTGCCGGGGTCGACGGTCGTGGTGAGGCCGAGAGCGTGCGCGAGCAGGTACAGGCCGAGCCCCGGCACCCCGATGGCCAGTGCCAGCGCCGATCCGAGCGCGAGGTCCGCGGCCGGGCGCCGGCCGTCGAAGCCGATGCGCCGGCACGCCCCGGTCCAGCCCCCGGCCAGCCCGGGCGGCACCGGCAGCCGGCTCAGCAGGTACAGGCCGAGCGCCACCGGGACGAGGGCGAAGACGATGCCCTCCAGCTGGTACGCGAGGTCGAGCAGCGACTGGGAGGACTGCGACGCGTGCAGGACCGACACCTGCGCCGACAGGGCCACCGGCGCGGTCAGGCGGCCGATCAGCTGGGTCACCGACGAGATCGCGCTCGCGCCGAGGGACACCCCCAGCACCAGCAGCAGCTGGGTGTGGGCGTCGCGGCGCACCGCGGCCGGGGCGGGGTGTCGACCACGCCGCCAAAGCGCGCCGGTGGCCGCCGCCGACCGGTGCGCGACCCGGGAACCCGCGGCGTACGCCCGGTCCCCGGCGTGCAGTGCCCGCCTCGCCGACGTGATGGCGCTCACGGGACGATGTTGACCAGGCGCCCGGGGACGACGACCACCCGGGTCGGCGCCACGCCGCCGAGCAGCTCCACGACGCGGGCCTCGGCCAGCGCCGCAGCCGTCACCGCCTGGCGGTCGGCGTCGGCGGCGACCGTGATGCGGGCGCGGACCTTCCCGGCCACCTGCACCGGGTACTCGACGGTGTCCCGGGCCAGCCAGCGCGGGTCAGCGACCGGGAACGGCACCCGGGTCACGCTCGGCGGGTGCCCGAGCAGCGACCACAGCTCCTCCGCGACGTGCGGGCACAGCGGTGCGACCAGCAGGACGAGGGTGTCCGCGACCGCTCGCGGCACCGACCCCGGGCGGGTCCTCGTGAGGTGGTTGACGCACTCGATCAGCTTGGCCGCCGCGGTGTTGTGCCGGAGCGCGCCGTAGTCCGCGCCGACCCCGGCGATCGTGGTGTGCAGCAGGCGCAGGGTCTCCGGGTCGGCCTCGGCCGCGTCGTCGATGACGAGAGCACCGGTCTCCTCCGAGACGAGGAGGCGCCACAGCCGCTGCAGGAACCGGTGGGAGCCGACGACGTCGCGGGTCGACCAGGGACGGGAGTCGGCCAGCGGACCCATCGACATCTCGTACAGGCGGAAGGTGTCGGCCCCGTAGCGGTCGCACACCTGGTCCGGGGTGACGACGTTGCGCAGGCTCTTGCCCATCTTGCCGTACTCGCGGGCCACCGGCTGGCCGTGGAAGGTGAAGCCGGTGGCGTCCTCCTCGACCTCCTCCGCGGGCACGTACGCGCCGCGGGAGTCGGTGTAGGCGTGGGCCTGGACGTAGCCCTGGTTGACCAGCCGCCGGAAGGGCTCCTCGGAGGACACCAGTCCGAGGTCGAACAGCACCTTGTGCCAGAAGCGGGCGTACAGCAGGTGCAGCACGGCGTGCTCGACCCCGCCGACGTAGAGGTCCACCCCGCCCGGGTCGCCCGCGACACCGGTGCCGGCGCCGCGGCCCGGGCCCATCCAGAAGCGCTCGGCCGCCGGGTCGACGAGCTCCGCGTCGTCGTCGGGGGACAGGTAGCGCAGCTCGTACCAGCAGGACCCGGCCCAGTTGGGCATCGTCGAGGTCTCGCGGCGGTAGGACTGCACGCCGGCGCCGTCCCCGAGGTCGAGCTGCACCTGCACCCACGACGTCGCCCGTGCCAGCGGTGGCTGGGGATCGGAGTCGGCGTCGTCGGGGTCGAACGTCGCGGGGGAGTAGTCCGCGACCTCCGGGAGCAGGACCGGCAGCTGGTCATCGGGCACCGCGTGGGCCAGTCCCTCGGCGTCGTAGACGACGGGGAACGGCTCGCCCCAGTACCGCTGGCGGCTGAACAGCCAGTCGCGCAGCCGGTGGGAGACGACCGGCCGGCCGAGGTCGCGCTCGACCAGCCAGGCGGTCATCGCCGCCTTGGCCGCCGCGACCGGCAGCCCGTCGAGGTCGAGGGTCTCGTGCGCGGAGTTGATGGCCGGGCCCTCGCCCGTCCACGCGCCGCCGTCGAAGTCCGGCGGCGGCTGCACGGTGCGGATCACGGGCAGCCCGAACGCGACGGCGAAGGCGTGGTCGCGCTCGTCCTGCCCGGGCACAGCCATGATCGCGCCGGTGCCGTAGCCGGCGAGCACGTAGTCCGCGGCGAACACCGGCAGCGCCCGGCCGTCGACCGGGTTGACCGCGACCAGCCCGGTGAACATCCCCGTCTTGTCCCGCTCGGCGTCCGCGGTCCGCGCCGTGCGCATCGAGCCGGACCGGCGGTAGGCCGCGACCGCGCTCGCCGGGTCCGGGGCACCGCCGGTCCACCGGGGGTCCACACCCGGCGGCCAGGCGTCGGGAACGTCGCCCAGACAGGGGTGTGCGGGGTTGACGACCATGAACGTCGCCCCGAACAGGGTGTCGGGCCGGGTGGTGAACACCTCGAGCGGCACGCCGCCGGGGACGTCGAAGCGGACCAGGGCGCCGGTCGAGCGGCCGATCCAGTTGCGCTGCATGGTCTTCACCGACTCGGGCCAGTCGACGCGGTCCAGGTCGCTCAGCAGCCGGTCGGCGTAGGCGGTGATGCGCATCTTCCACTGGCGCAGGTCGCGGGTGAAGACCGGGAAGTTGCCGCGCTCGCTGCGCCCGTCGGCGGTGACCTCCTCGTTGGCGAGAACCGTCCCCAGGCCCGGGCACCAGTTGACCGGCGCGGTGTCGGCGTAGGCGAGGCGGAAGCGGTCGAGCACCGCCGCCCGCTGCGCACCGGTCAGCGAGCTCCACGACGCGCCCGCCGCGACGTCGCCGACACCGGCCGGCACGGGCCGCGAGCCGTCGGCGAAGGACGCCTCGAGCTCGCTGACGGGGCGGGCCGCGCCGCGACCGTCCACGGCGTCAGGATCGAACCAGGACTGGTGGATCCGGACGAACTGCCACTGCGTCCAGCGCACGAAGGCGGGGTCGATCGTCGAGACCCGCCTGCTCTCGTCGTGACCGAGACCGAGGCGGCGCAGCTGGCGCAGGTAGGCCGCGATGTTCGCCTCGGTGGTGCCCCGCGGGTGCGCGCCGGTCTGCACGGCGTACTGCTCGGCTGGCAGCCCGAACGCGTCGAAACCCATCGTGTGCAGGACGTCGTGCCCGGCACTGCGCAGGTAGCGGGCGTGCACGTCGGTGGCGATGAAGCCGAGCGGGTGCCCGACGTGCAGCCCGGCGCCGGAGGGGTAGGGGAACATGTCCATGACGAAGCGCTTGCCCCGTGCGGCGCTCTCGACGCCGGCGGCCTCACCAGCCCCAGCGCCGTCCCCTCCGGACGTGCCCCCACTGCCGCCAGTGGCGTCGAGGTCGTCCGCGGCGCCGCCGGACCCCGCCGAGCTCTCCGGGTCCGGCGTCCGGTAGGTGTCGTGCGCCGACCACCAGCCCTGCCAGCGTTCTTCGATGCGGCCCGCCATGGCGCCGGTGTAGCGCGCAGGCGGTTGACCGTCGGCGACCGCGGTCTCGGCTGCCGACACCATCACGCGCTCCTGTGGACGAGGGGGACGGTGGCCGGTCCACGACGGACCGGCCCCGGACGGAGCTGCCCCCCACCGCGCCGCAGGAGCAGCGCGAGCGGGGGGCAGCTGGATCGCCGGTGATGCTACCGAGGCCCGCAGCGCGGCTCAGCTGCCGCCGTCGCTCTCGAGGGTGGCCTGGGTCGTCGCCGACCGCCCACCGCGGGTGTAGGTGACGCTGACGGTGTCCCCCGGGCGCTCCGACCGGATCGTCGCCACCAGGGAGTTGGCGTCGATGATGTGGCGGCCCTGCACGGCGGTCACGACGTCGCCGGCCCGCAGCCCCGCCTTCGCGGCGGCCGACCCGGCGGTGACGGTGCCCAGCTGCGCGCCTGTCGTCAGCCCGGACGTCGAGTCGCCGGCCGTGCCCACCCGGACGCCGAGCTGGGCGTGTGTGGCCTTGCCGGTGGTCTCGAGCTGCTTGACGATCGGCGTGATCTGGTCCATCGGGATCGCGAACCCGAGCCCGATGGACCCGCTCTGGCTCGTGCTGTCGCTGGACGGGAGCGCCGCGATCGCAGAGTTGAGGCCGATCACCCGACCGGACAGGTCGAGCAGCGGCCCGCCGGAGTTCCCCGGGTTGATCGGCGCATCGGTCTGCATCGCGTTGATGATCGTGGCCTGGTCGCTGGACGACGCCCCCGCGGACGCCACCGGGCGGTTGAGGGCACTGATGATGCCGGTGGTCACGGTCCCGTTCAGTCCCAGGGGCGACCCGACCGCCACCACCTGCTGGCCGACGGCCACCTCGGCCGAGCTGCCGACGGCAGCCGCCTTCAGGCCGGTCTTCCCGGTGACCCGGACGACCGCGAGGTCGGTCACCGGGTCGCGTCCGACGATCGTCGCCTTCGCCGAGGTCCCGTCGTTGAAGCTCGCGGTGATCGCCCCGGACCCCGACGCGGCGGCTGCGATGACGTGGTTGTTGGTGAGGATCATGCCGTCGGTGCTGAGCACGACGCCGCTGCCGGTGTCACCGGACTGCCCGCTGACGACGGTGAGGGAGACGACGCTCGGCAGCGCGGCCTGCGCGACCTGCTCGACGGCCAGTCCGCCCGAGGTCGCCACCGTCGTGAGGCGGGGTGCGGCCGCGCTCGACGCGGGGACGGCGGCTGCGCTCGCCGCGGCGCCGCTCGTGCCGTTGTCCGCCCACCCGGCCGCGACGAGCCCGCTGGTGCCGCCGACGACCAGCGAGATGGCCGCGGCCGCCGCGAGCAGCCCGGCGCTCCCGCGCCGCCGGCCGCCGGCATTCCCGCCCGGGTAGCCGCTCGGCCCGGAGCTCCCCGAGCCGCCGCCGTACCCGCCGGAGCCACCCGACCCGCCGGTGCCGTACCCGCCGGGGCCGCCGGCGGGGTCCTGGCCGTAGCCGGCCTGCTGGTAGCCCGACCCGTACCCGCCCTGGCCGTAGCCGCCCTGCGCGTACCCGCCCTGCCCGGCGGGCTGCCCGGCGGGCTGGCCGTAGCCCGACCCGTACGCCGGCGGCGAGCCGGCGGGCTGCGCCCACCCGGGGCCGTCCGGCGCCGACCCCGCGGGCTGCTGCCCGGCGACGCCGTAGGGGCTGGTGTGGCCGGCGGCCTCCGACGCCCGCGCGTCCACCGACCCACCGGTGGCGCCGGCGGCGCCGAACAGGCCGCTGAGGTCGGTCGTCGCGTCGTCCCCGGCGCCGGTCCTGTCCTGGTGCTCACTCATGTCGGTCCCGTTCGTGCTCGACGGCTGCTGTCCCACCCATGAACTGTCGGTGATCCGCCTGGGAGCGGCCTGAGACCCGGCCAAGACTTCGCCGGGAGCGTGCCGGCCGCCACCCTGGGCTGAGGCCGCCTCGACAGCGGCGGCGACGGTGCGGTGGCGGCGCTGCGGTCAACGGCGGGCGGCTCCGGGAGGCCAGCGCGGTCACCGGGTGGCGTCCGGACCAGGACCGGCGCGGACCGGGACGCTCAGCGTGACCCGCGCGCCGCCGCCGGGAGCGCGCCCGGCGGTCACCGTGCCGCCGTGGCGCTGCGCGACCTGCGCGACGATGGCGAGGCCGAGACCGGACCCGGGCAGCGCCCGCGCCGCCGGTGCCCGGTAGAAGCGGTCGAACACGTGCGGGAGGTCCTCCGGGGCGAAACCCGGCCCGCTGTCGTCGACCGTCACGACCCCGCCGTGCTGGACGACCTCGACCCGGCCGCCCGCCGGCGTCCACCGGATCGCGTTGTCGACGATGTTGACGACCGCCCGCTCGAGGGAGGCCGGGTCGGCCAGCACCGGGCACGGCGCCGTCCGTACGGCCAGGTCGACCTCCGGCCCCCGGCGCCCGGCCCGGGTGCCCGCCCGCTCGACGACCTCGGCGAGGTCCACCCAGACGGCGCCGGTCTCGCGGATGCCGCCGCGGGACAGCTCGACGAGGTCACCGACGAGGTCGGCGAGCTCGCCGGTCTGGGCGTGCAGGTCGGCCAGCAGCTCCGCCCGGTCGGCAGGGGTCAGGCGCGGGCCGTCCGGGTCGCCGGCCAGGGCCTCGGCCTGCAGCAGCAGGTCCAGGTTGGTCCGCATGCTCGTCAGCGGGGTGCGCAGCTCGTGCCCGGCGTCGGCGACCAGGCGCCGCTCGCTCTCCCGGGTGGCCGACAGGGCCCGGAGCATCACGTTGAACGCTGTCGCCAGTCGGGCGAGCTCGTCGTGGGCCGGTCCGCGCGGTACCGGCACCGGCGTCAGCTCGTTCGTCCGGGCCACGTTCTCGGCGGCACCGGTGAGGCGGCGGACCGGGGCGAGGCCGGCGCGGGCGACGCTGTAGCCGGCGAACGTCGCCACCACGACGCCGGCGGCACCGATGGCCGTCGTCGTCCGGGCGAGGGAGCGCAGGACGCCCTCCTGGTCGGCGAGGGACCGGGCGAGCACGAGCGCGCTCCCGGCGCCGGTCTGCACCGCCGCCATCCGGAAGTCGACACCGTCGATGCGGACCGTGCGGATGGACCGCGCGACCGCTCCCCGGGCGACCTGCAGCTCAGGGGTGTCGAGGGGCAGGGTGGTGCCGGGGACGGTGACGTAGTGGTCGTCGGCGTAGAGCAGCGCGAGCCGCACGTCGGCGGCGCCGAGGGCGCTGGGCGGGAGCGTGTACACCGCCCGCGGGTCGGCGCCCAGTCCGCCGGCGGCGCCGGCGGTCCGCGCGAGCAGCGACGCGTCGGACGCCACGTCGAGCTGATGGCGGACGACGAGGAAGCTCGCGAGTGCGGCCAGGGCGACCGCGACCCCGACGCCGACCGCGCCGAGCAGCGCGATCCGGTCGCGCAGACCCAGACCGGGGAACGCCCCGGCCAGCCCCCGCGGGCGGGCCGGTCGCACCCGGCCCGCCCGCGGGTCACGGCGGGTCACGGCGGGGTCTCCCGCAGCACGTACCCGATCCCGCGCACCGTGTGGATCAGCCGAGGCTCCCCGCCGGCCTCGGTCTTGCGGCGCAGGTAGCCGACGTACACCTCGAGGGAGTTGGCCGTCGTCGGGAAGTCGAAGCCCCAGACCTCCTCGAGGATCCGCTCGCGGGTCAGGACGACCTGCGGGTTGCGCAGGAACATCTCGAGCAGCGCGAACTCCGTCCGGGTGAGGCGGACCGCGCGATCCGTCTCGCCGTTCGTCCCGCCACCGGTCGAGCCGTTGCGGGCGCCGGCCTGCTCGGCACCGGTGGGTTCGGCGGGCGCTCCCGTCGCCGGCCGCAGCGCGGTCCGGGTCACGTCGCGGGTGCGCGGGTCGAGGGTCAGGCCGCCGTGGGACAGGACGCCCCCGGGACGGTCGGCGGCGCCGTCGCGGGGCGGCGCCGGCACCCGCCGGAGCAGCGCCCGGAGCCGGGCGAGCAGCTCCGCCAGCGCGAACGGCTTGACGAGGTAGTCGTCCGCGCCGGCGTCCAGGCCGGCCACGCGGTCGGCGACGGCGTCGCGGGCGGTGAGCGCGAGAACGGGGACGTCGTCGCCCGAGGCGCGCAGGATCCGACACGTCGCCAGGCCGTCGACCCGCGGCATCATCACGTCCAGGACGACCACGTCCGGGTGCGCCCGCCCGATCTGCGCGAGGGCGTCGGCGCCGTCGACCGCGGTCTCCACCGCGAAGCCGTTGAAGTGCAGCGAGCGTCGCAGGGAGTCCCGGATCGTCCGGTCGTCGTCGACGACGAGCACCGCCGGGCGTCGGCCGGTGCCCCCGCGGGGGCCGTCGCCGGTCCCGCCGGTCCCGCCGGTCCCGCCGCCGGCGCCGGTGGCGGCGCCCACGACGGTGCTGATGGCGGTGCTGACGAGGCGGGGCGGGGGGCCGGCGGGTGGCTCCTGGCCGCGGCCGGGCGGTCGCGGGGGGACGGCCGGCTGGTCAGGGGTCGAGACCATGGCCGCCATCCTCGGCTCCCGGTGGCTGACGGGGTCCGCTGGCGGGGCGCGTGCCGCGATCGGGTGGGCTGATCGGGATCACCGGCGGCGGGAGGCGGCCCGACTCGCAACCCGACCTTGCAACCCGACCTCGGACTCGCGCGTTATACCCAGGCGGGTGCCGGTGGGCTCGACACGCAGGTGATCTTCAGGCTAAGTTCACTGCTCGTAGTCAGTTAGCAACGATCTGTAGGTCCTGTCCGTGCGCTGGCCCCGGACAGCTGAACGCGACAGAGGCGACCCCGGTCCGGCGTCCGCCGGGTGTCCCTCCGTCGCAGTCCGGGTCCGTGCTCCCCACCACGGCCCGTGAGGAGGCAACGTGTCCGTCACCCGTGTCCGCAACGCCCCGGTGGTCGACTACTCGTGGCAGTCGCGCGCCGCCTGCATGGGCGTGAACGGCGAGCTGTTCCTCGGCCCCGACGACGAGCGTCCGCGTGACCGGGTGCGGCGGGAGTCTCTCGCGCTGATGGTCTGCCAGTCGTGCCCGGTGCGCGACGCCTGCCTCGACCACGCCCTCGAGGTGCCCGAGCGGCACGGGGTGTGGGGCGGCACCACCCCGGAGCAGCGCCTGACGATGCACCGCCGTGGCCTGCAGGTGGCCGACCCAGACGACGTCTGCTGAGCCGACGCGACGTCGGTGAGGCCGGATCGGGGCGGCTAACGTCTCCCCGACCGGCAGCGGGGTCCGCGGGGTCCGCGGCCGGCGCCCGGCCCGAACGGGGGTTGTCGCCATGGCTGTCGTCGTCTCCTTCACCGCCCGTCCCGAGGGTCGCGCGGCGTTGGCTGCGGGAGCGGCCGAGTCCCGGCGGCGCTCGACAGAGATGATCGTCGTGGTCTGCACGCGGGACGGCGGTGCGGACACCGACCCGGAGCTCGCCGACGGCGCGATCGGGACGCTCGTCGGCTCGGGCACCAGCTGGTCGGCCCACCGCATCCCGAACAGCGAGGACCTCGCCGACGACATCATCACCGTCGCCGAGGAGGTGGCGGCCGAGCTGATCGTCATCGGGCTGCGGCGGCGGTCGCCGGTGGGCAAGCTGATCCTGGGCAGCAACGCCCAGCGGATCCTCCTCGACTCGGCGTGCGCCGTCCTGGCAGTCAAGCCTGCCGAGGACGCCTGAGCTGGCCGCGCCCGGATCCGCTCGGCCGGCCGCCGCACGGGCGGGGTCAGGCTCTCCAGACCCGGCCGGGTAGGCGCGGGAGCGTCGGTCCGACGCGGCCTGTCGCGGGCTGCAGCGCCCGTCAGCTCCCCCTGCCGCGTGCGACACTTGGGATCTGCCCGCCGGTGGTGCCGTCCGGGGTCGCCTCGCGGTCCGGTCCGCCGGGCCACCAGCGGGTGGGGGTCGCAGGCACCAGGACCCGGCCCGGGCTGAGCGCATGTCGGCTCGCTGACCGTTGCTCGAGTGATCGTCGAAAGGTGCTCTGTGTCGTCCAGCGTCCCCCGTTCCGCTGTCCAGATCCCGAGTGCCGGGTCGGGTCCCGGGTCGGAGGTCCCCCCGGACGCCGCCCACGGCATCCGCGCCGCGGCTCCCCGGGTCGTCGCGGCGGCCACCCGCCGGGCCGCGGTCGCCACCGCTGGCGTACTGGCGGAGCCCGCGGTCGAGATCTCGAACGGTCACCACGCGGGACCGACCCAGCTCGCCCCGGTCCGCGTCCCGTCCGACAGCGGGTCCGACCAGGTCGCTGGGCCGGTCGCAACAGGTACTGCCGTCCTCGACGCGACGCCCGCGCCGGTTCCTCGAGCCAAGCGGTCGCCCACGGCGAAGGCTGCTCCGGTGAAGGACGGCCCGGTCAAGGACGCCCCGGCGGGAGATGCTCCGGCGAAGACCGCGACCAAGGTGGCGAAGGCACCGGCCCGTCGGTCGCCCGGCCGGTCCGCGCCCGCGGGTGACGGTGCGGACAGCGGCAGCGGCGCGGCGGACGCCGCGACCCCGGTCGCCAGCGCCGCCACGGGGGTCGGGCCGGCGGCACCGCGGACGCGGGCCGGAGTCGGGAAGAGCGGGGTCGGGGTCGTCGCCGCGGCGGCGGCAGCCGCCGACACCGACCAGGACGCGGATGGCGCGTCGTCCGATCCCGCGCCCTCCGACGACGAGCTGACCGAGGACGTCGTCGTCGAGGACGTGGTGGTCGAGGACGCCGTCGACGAGGTGACCGTCTCCCCGGTCGAGGACAGCGACGAGGAGACCGAGACGCCGGTCCCGATTGGACCGGTCGTCACGCCCGCGGTCGCGGAGGCGAGTGAGACCTTCGTCATCTCCGACGCGGACGAGGCCGACGAGCCGGCCCAGCTGGTCGCCTCGGCCGGGGCCACCGCGGACCCGGTCAAGGACTACCTCAAGCAGATCGGCAAGGTCCCGCTGCTCAACGCCGAGCAGGAGGTCGAGCTGGCCAAGCGGATCGAGGCCGGGCTGTTCGCGGACGAGAAGCTCGCCGCGGCCGACGAGGTTCCGTTCGACCTGCGGCTGGACCTCCGGTGGATCGCCGGCGACGGCCGCAAGGCGAAGAACCACCTCCTGGAGGCGAACCTGCGCCTCGTGGTCAGCCTGGCCAAGCGCTACACCGGCCGGGGCATGCTCTTCCTCGACCTCATCCAGGAGGGCAACCTCGGGCTCATCCGGGCGGTCGAGAAGTTCGACTACACCAAGGGCTACAAGTTCTCGACCTACGCCACCTGGTGGATCCGCCAGGCCATCACCCGGGCGATGGCCGACCAGGCCCGGACGATCCGCATTCCGGTCCACATGGTCGAGGTCATCAACAAGCTCGCCCGGGTGCAGCGCCAGATGCTGCAGGACCTCGGCCGCGAGCCCACGCCGGAGGAGCTCGCCGTCGAGCTGGACATGACGCCGGAGAAGGTCGTCGAGGTCCAGAAGTACGGCCGGGAGCCCATCTCGCTGCACACCCCGCTCGGGGAGGACGGCGACTCCGAGTTCGGTGACCTCATCGAGGACTCCGAGGCGATCGTCCCGGCGGACGCCGTCAGCTTCACCCTCCTGCAGGAGCAGCTGCACTCGGTGCTCGACACCTTGTCCGAGCGCGAGGCCGGGGTCGTGTCGATGCGGTTCGGGCTCACCGACGGCCAGCCGAAGACACTCGACGAGATCGGCAAGGTCTACGGCGTCACGCGTGAGCGGATTCGCCAGATCGAGTCCAAGACGATGTCGAAGCTGCGGCACCCCTCGCGATCGCAGGTCCTGCGCGACTACCTCGACTGAGCGGCGTGCGCGTTGCGCTGGCCGGCGTGACGCCGGCGGCCGCGGCGCTCGGCGTCCCGCCGGCCGCAGCGCACCTCGGCTGACGCCCAGGTCCGCAAGCGGAATGGTCGGGGTGCGCGGTTGCACCGGAGCTCGCGGGACGGTCGGGTGGGACGGTGCAGACCTTCCTGCCGTACCCGTCGTTCGCGGCCAGTGCCGCGGCCCTGGACAGTCCACGCCTGGGAAAGCAGCGGGTCGAGACGCTGCAGATCCTGCGTGCACTGGTGCTCCCGGAGTACGGCTGGCGCAACCACCCGGCCGTGGTCATGTGGCGCGGCTACGTCCCGGCTCTGGTCTGCTACGGCTTGACCTGCGTCGCGGAGTCGCGCGGCCGCGGCCACGCCGACTCCACCGACGTCCAGATCGCCGAGTTCGCGCCGTCCACCGCCGGGGACGACCAGGACCGCCTCGCAGCCCGGGGGCTGCTGCCGCCGTGGCTCGGCGCCTCCGACGTCCACGCCAGCCACCGGACCGCGCTCACGCGGAAGGACCCCGACCGCTACGCACCGCTGTTCGCGGGGCTCCCGACCGTTGACCGTCCCGGCGCCCGCCCGCGACCGGCGCCCGGTGCTGAGGATGGCGCGGACGGCGCCGGCGGCCGGCTGTCGGAGGAGTCCTTGGCGGGCGGTCCCGACGGCGGGCCGGCGGAGCCGGCGGCGTCGTTCTACGTCTGGCCGGGCGAGCCCGCGCCGCCCGCGCACCCGGTCGACCTCGATCCCGCTCCCGGTCCCACGACCGGCGTGTGGGTGGTCCGACCCGGCAGCCGCGCCCGCCTCGGTGCGTTTCTCGAGCTCGGGGTCGTCGGCGTCGGGATCGAGTCCGGGGTCGGCGTCGACGTCGACGGCCTGGACCTCGCGGGGATGCGGGCGGTGCTGGCCGAGCGGGAGCCGGGCCGTCGCGCCGGCCGCGAGCTGACGGCACTCGCCTCCCTCGTCGGCGAGGTCCAGGACGGGGACCTGGTCGGGATCCCCGTCGAGGACGGCGCTGGGCTGCTCGTCGGACAGGTCGCCGGGGGCTACCAGCTGGGGTCGGGGCGCGACGACGCGCCGGTGCATCGTCGATCGGTGGCGTGGACCGGGCGACGGTGGTCCCGCGCAGCGCCGTGTACCCGCGCGCCCTGCTCCAGGACCCGCGGCGGCTCTTCACCGTCCCGGTGGAGACCGCGGCACTCCCCTCCCGACGACCGGGACGGCGCACCGCCTGACAGGCGCCGACCCCCCGAGACGCCGGGAGGGACGACACCCTCGGTGTCGTCCCTCCTGGCGGAGTCCTGGATCGGCGCTGTCAGCCGGTCGTGGTCAGCGGGTCGCTGTCAGCGCTCCTCGGCCGGCGCGGACGCCGAGGTCTTCTCCAGCCGTCCGGACTCGTCCTGGATCTTGGCTGCCATGCCGGCCAGCTTGTCGTGGTGCTCGCGCCCGTGGTGCCGGCAGAACAACAGCTCGCCGCCGCTGGCCAGGTTAACGCGGATGTAGGCCTGCGCCCCACACCGGTCGCACCGGTCAGCCGCCGTGAGGTGGGTCCCGGTCTCGGTCAGTGTCACGTTCATCGGTGGTCGTCCCCTCTCCTGCACGCTGCTCTTGCCCCCGCACCCCGGCGACTGCCCGGATGCGGTCCTCGGACGGCAACGTCGCTCGCTGACCGGGTGGACCTGTCCCATACAAGCAGGCCGCGCCGGGTCGTGCCCGCGGTCCCCAGCGCCGGGGCCCACGTGTCCCTGATGGCGACCGTCACCGGTCGCCGCCCGTGCCGCCGATCCGACCGGTCCAGGCCGTCCTGCCCGATCGTGCTGTCGGGCGGGTCGGCACCAGGTCCAACAGGGTCCGCGGGGAGGATGTTCCCGCCGTGGGGGCAGGCCCCGGGGCCGGAGGACGGGTGGCGGCGCAGCGCTGCCGGCGTGGAGGAGGCTGGGTCGGTGGTCGCCGCAGGTGTCCCCGACGACGGGCCGGGCGCTCCTGACGGGACCCTCCGACCGGCGGTGCGCCGGGTGCGCGGCGGGTACGACGCCCGCGACCTGTCGGTGCTGGAAGGCCTGGACGCCGTGCGCAAGCGGCCGGGCATGTACGTCGGCTCGACGGACTCCCGAGGGCTCATGCACTGCCTCTGGGAGATCGTCGACAACGCCGTCGACGAGGCCCTCGGCGGGCACTGCCATCGCATCGTCGTCGACCTGCACGCCGACTCCTCGGTCGAGGTGACCGACGACGGCCGCGGGATACCGGTCGACACCGAGCCGCGGACCGGGCTGTCCGGCGTGGAGGTGGTGCTCACCCGGCTGCACGCGGGCGGGAAGTTCGGCGGCGGGTCCTACGCCGCGACCGGCGGACTGCACGGGGTCGGCGCCTCGGTGGTCAACGCGCTGTCGGCCCGCCTCGACATCACCGTCGCCCGCGGCGGCCGCCTGCACGCGATGAGCTTCCGCCGCGGCGTGCCCGGGGTGTTCACCGACGACCCGGGTACTCCTGGTGCGGGTGGCCCGGACGCACCCTTCGTCCCCGGGTCCGGGCTGCACCTGGCGGGCCGGGCACCTCGCGCCGGCGGGCCGGCGGCCGCCGAGTCGGGCGCGGCGGTGCCCGCTCGGACGGCTGCGGCGGTGCCCGCCGGGACGGGCGCGGCGAGGGCCGCACGGGCGGCGGTCCCCAGAGCTGGCGCGGCGACCGGGACCCGCATCCGGTACTGGGCCGACCGCCAGATCTTCCCGGAGTCGGCCACCTTCAGCCTGCCCGAGCTGCTGGACCGGGCCCGCCAGACGTCGTCGCTCGTGGCCGGCCTGGAGATCGTCGTCCGCGACGGCCGGGACGCGGGCAGCCCACCGGCCGAGCACCGGTTCCTGCACACCGGGGGCATCGCGGAGTTCGCCGCCGACCTCGCCGCCGAGGTGGGCGACGCCGACGTGACCGGGGTCTGGAGCCTCGCCGGGTCGGGGGAGTTCACCGAGACGGTGCCCGTCCTGGACGCGGCCGGCCACCTGCGGCCCGCCGAGGTCCGCCGGACCGCCGAGGTCGAGGTGGCGCTGCGCTGGGGCGCGGGCTACGACACGACGGTGCGGACCTTCGTCAACGTGGTCGCCACCCCGCACGGCGGCAGCCACCTCGCCGGGTTCGAGCAGGGGCTGCTGCGCGCGGTCCGGGAGCAGGTGCGGGCCAACGCCCGGCGGCTGCGCGCGGGGGAGGACCGGGTCGAGAAGGACGACGTCCTGGAGGGGCTCACCGCCCTGGTCGCCGTCCGCCTGGAGGAGCCGCAGTTCGAGGGTCAGACGAAAGAGGTCCTCGGCACCGCGGCGGTCCGCGGGATCGTCGCCGACGTGGTCCGCGACCAGCTGACGGCACACCTCACGGCCAGCCGGCAGCCGGCGAAGGCCCGCGCCGAGGCCCTGCTGGAGAAGGTGGTCGACGCGACGAAGACCCGGGTCGCGGCCCGGGTCCACAAGGAGACCGCCCGCCGCAAGAACGCCCTGGAGTCCTCCGCGCTGCCCACGAAGCTGGTCGACTGCCGGACCGACGACGTGTCGCGCTCGGAGCTGTTCGTCGTGGAGGGCGACTCCGCGATGGGCACCGCGAAGGCTGCCCGCCGCGCGGAGTTCCAGGCGCTGCTGCCCATCCGCGGGAAGATCCTCAACGTCGCCAAGTCCACCGTCGGGGACATGCTGGCGAACAACGAGTGCGCCGCGCTGATCCAGGTGATAGGCGCGGGCTCCGGGCGGACCTTCGACCTCGACGCCGCGCGCTACGGCCGCGTCATCTTCATGGCCGACGCCGACGTCGACGGCGCCCACATCCGGTGCCTGCTGCTCACCCTGTTCCTGCGCTACCTGCGGCCGCTGGTCGAGGCCGGGCGGGTGTTCGCGGCGGTCCCGCCGCTGCACCGCCTCGAGCTCGCCCGGGTGCCGGCCGGCCAGGAGCGCTACGTCTACACCTACTCCGAGGCGGAGCTGCACGCGACGATCGCCGACCTGGAGCGCCGGCGCCTCAGCGTGAAGATGCCGCCCCAGCGGTACAAGGGGCTCGGGGAGATGGACGCCGACCAGCTCCGGGGCACGACCATGGACCCGGCGTCACGGACGCTGCGCCGGATCACGGTGACCGACGCAGCCGCCGCCGAGGCGACGCTGGACCTGCTGATGGGGTCCGACGTGGGGCCGCGGCGGGACTTCATCGTCGCCGGTGCGGCACTGCTCGACACCGCTGCCCTCGACGTCTGACCGGTCGCGCGCGTGCGGGTGGTCAGCCTCGTCCCGGCGGCGACGGACGTCCTGTGTGCCCTGGGGCCCGACGCCGCGCCGGTCGGGGTGACCGACGAGTGCCGGGCGCCGGAGGGCACGCCGGTCGTCGTCGCGTCGGTGCTTCCCGCCGGGCTGTCCCAGGCCGAGATCGACACGGTCGTCGCGTCGCGGGTCGCCCGCGGGCTGCCGCTGCGGGAGGTCCGCACGCAGCTGCTGCAGCTACTCGCGCCCGACGTCGTCGTCGCGCAGGACCTGTGCGCGGTCTGTGCGGTGGGCGCCGAGGACGTCGGGCGGGCACTGGAGATGGTCGGCTCCCCCGCTGTGGTGCACCGGTACGACCCCCGGCGCCTGGCCGAGCTCGTCCCCGCGGTGCGCGCGCTGACCGCCGCGTCCGGGCTCGGCGCCCGCGGGGCGGCGCTGGCCGACGACCTCCAGCGGCGCCTCGACGATCTCGCCGCCGCTGCGGGCGGCCGTCCCCGGCCGCGGGTGGCCGTCCTGGAGTGGACCGACCCGGTGTGGTCCGCCGGGCACTGGGTGCCCGACGTCGTCGCCGCGGCCGGTGGGGTGGAGGTTCTGGGCACCGCGGGCGCGCCGTCGGCGCGCCTTTCGCGCGACGACGTCCTCGCCGCCCGCCCGGCGGTCGTGGTCGTCGCGCCGTGCGGGCTGGCGCTCGCCCCGGCCGTGGTCGCGGCTCGGGAGGTCGCGAGCTGGCTGCCCGGCGACGTCCGGGTCCTCGCCGCCGACGGGACGGTCCTCACCGGTGCCGGCCCCGGCCTGGTCGACGTCGCCGAGGCCCTCGCCGCGCTGCTGGACGCCGGCACCGCGGATGCGCCCGTACCCGGCTCATCCGTGGTGGAGGTGCGGAGCGGCGGCGGGGGCTCGCACCCTGGCGTGACGATCAACTGACCGCGCGACAGGATCGACGGCGACGGCAGGCAGGACGAGCGGGAGCGCCGGTGAGCGGCGGGACGGTGGAGGCGCGGTGAGGGAGGCGACGACTCGGACCACCCGGCCGCTGCGACCAGGCGACGCACCGGCGCTGCTGCGCCTGCTCGTCGCGGCGCAGGCCGTGGACCAGGGAGGGGAGCACGCTGATCTCGCGGACGTCGAGCACGAGCTCGCCGACCCCGGCCTCGACCTGAGCCGGGACTCGGTCGGGGTCTTCGACGGCGGGGTGCTGGTCGCCCAGGCGACGGCACACCCGCGGCACGAGGCGCTGGCGGTCAGCGGGGTCGTCGATCCCGCCGCGCGCGGTAGGGGCCACGGCACGGCGCTGCTCGGCTGGGCCCGGGAGCTGGCGGCCGCCCTCGGCCTCGCGACGCTGTCCGTGCAGACCGACGACCGGGTCGCCGGAGCGGTGGCCCTGTTCACCAGGGCCGGACTGAGCCCGGTCCGGCACTGGTGCGACATGGCGCGGGTGCTCGGACCGGCGTGGACGGCGTCGTGGACGCGCCGACACCGCGCCCGGTGGCCGGGGTCGTCGTCGAGGCGGTCACCGCACGCGACTCCGAGGCGGTGCGGCTGCTGCACGGCGTCGCCTTCGCCGACCACTGGGGGTCTGAGCCCCCCGATCCCGAGCAGTGGTCGCAGCGCTATGTCGGCTCGCCTGCCTGGTATCCGCAGGTGAGTCTGCTCGCCCGGGAGCATCCCGGCGGCGGTCCCGGCGTCGGTCCTGCCGGCGCTCCCGGCGGCGGTCCGGCCGGCGCTCCCGTCGCGACTGGCGCCGGCGGTCGGGTGGTGGGGTACGCCCTCGGCTACGAGTGGCCGGCCGAGACCGCCGCCACCGGGGTCCGCGAGGCGTGGCTGGGCCAGCTCGGCGTCGCCCCGACCGCTCGCGGCCGCGGGGTCGGGTCGCTGCTGCTCGCCGCGTTCACCGACCGGGCGAGAGCTGCCGGCTTCGACCGGGTCGGGCTGGCGGTCGACGTCCAGAACACCAGCGACGCCCTCGCCCTGTACCAGCGGGCCGGCTTCACGACGACGGCGACCGCCACCACCTACCGGGGGCCGGCCGCCCGCGCCGGGCGCGCGGCCTCCTCGGCAGCGCCCGCACCCCGCAGCCCACCCGACCCCCCTGCCACCGCGGTAGACAGTCCGGCGTGACACGCGTCGGGGTCGCCGGGCTCGGTCGGATGGGCTCGGTCCTCGTGGCCCGTCTGCTGGCCGCCGGGCACGAGGTGGTGGTCTGGAACCGCAGCCCCGGGCCAGCGGTCGACACGCTGGTCGCCGCCGGTGCGCGGGCGGCCGGCTCACCTGCGGAGCTGGCCGCGGCCGCCGACGTCGTCGTGGACCTGGTGTTCGACGACGAGGCGGTCCGGCGGGTGTGGCTCGGCCCGGACGGCCTGCTCGCCGCCGACGTCACCGGCACGCTGCTCATCGAGTCCTCGACGGTGGCAGCGGCCACCGTCGCCGACGTGGGGGCTGCCGGGCGCGCGGCGGGTGCGGCCGTGGTCGACCTGCCGGTGTCCGGGACGGTCGCACCCGCGCGCGCCGGTGCGCTGCTCGGGCTGGCGGGCGGGTCGGGTCCCGACGTCGAGCGGGCTGCCGCCGTCTTCGCCGCGTGGTGTCGGCGCGTCGTGCACCTCGGGCCCGCGGGGTCGGGCATCGCCACGAAGCTCGCGCTGAACATGGGGATGGCCTGCCTCTGGGCGGCCCTCGCGGAGTCCTACGCCCTCGCGGAGTCGGCGGGGGTGTCGCGGGCGGCCTTCACCGACGTGCTGGTGGACTCCCCGCTGGCCGGGCCCTCGGTGACCGGCAAGGCCCATCTCCTGCGCACCTGGGAGGTCCCGGTGGGTGAGCCGGCGTCCTTCGACGTCACGGGCGTCCGCAAGGACCTCGTGGCGATGCTCGCGACCAGCGCCGCGGCGGGAATCCCCGGTGTGGTCGCGGCCGCCGCGCTCAGCCACTTCGCGGGCGCGGTGGTGGCCGGTCGGGGAGCCGCGGACCTGGTGGCGGTGCTGGACCATCTCCGGGACACCCGCGCCTGACGCGCGCCCGGTCGCTCCCGGTCGCGCCCGACGACCGGTCGGCGCCGGATGCTGTGCGACTGGTCGGCGACGCGGGCCCCGGCCTACGCTCCGCCGATGACGAAGCAGGTGCTCACCACGGAGCTGGCGCCCCGTTCCCCGCTGTACAGCCAGGGCATCCGGTCCGGACCGGTGATCCACGTGTCCGGGATGACGGGACTCGACCCGGTCACGAAGGCGATGGCCGGCCCCACCATCCAGGAGCAGACCCGCCAGAGCCTGCGCAACTGCCAGGCGGTGGTCGAGGCCGGCGGCGGCACCCTGGACGACGTGGTCCAGGTGACCGTCCTGCTCGCAGATCCCGCCGACTTCGCCGGCATGAACGAGCAGTGCGCACGCGTCTTCGCGACCGACCCCCCGGCGCGAGCCGTCGCCAGGCTCGGGGTCGACCTGCCCGGCGTCCTCGTGTCGATCCTCATGACCGCGCACGTCGGGGACTGACCCGGGGGGCACCGGCGTGTGCCGAAGCCGGCGGCTGTGACCCAGATCGACGGTGGCCGAGGCCGGTGGTGTCCCCGATCGACAGCGCACGGCCCGGAGGGCGTCGTCGAGGTCGCTGAGGCGCCGCCGGGTGGCGATCCCGGACACCGGCGCTCCAGACACCGGTAGCCCTGGACCCGCGAGGCAGCAGCTGCCGTCTCAGCTCCGCGCCGGCGACCCCGGCGTGGTCGCCCCCAGGCGCCGCGTGCCGCCGGACGGTGGTCGTCCTGACTACCCCCGGGTGCTCCCGGCGCCGCCCGACCGGCCGGCCGTGCCGGTCGTCCAGAGCAGCGGGACGTCGGACTCGGCGTCGCTGAAGGAGCCGTGCAGGCCGATGAGGGCGGCGGACTCCGGGCGCTGGTGGGCAGTGTCGAGCAGTGCGACGTCCTCGCGCGCTGCGGCGATCACGTCGGGCAGGCGGGGGAGCACCCGGTCCTCGACCGGTCCGAACCACCCCAGGGTTACCGCGCGGCGGCGGTCGACGACCCAGCAGGTGTCCTCGAGGTGGTGGGTGAACGCGCCGAGCACGTCGCCGGCGGCGCCGGGGCGGGCGTAGCCGTAGCGGACCCGCGGCTCCCCGCCGAGGTGCGCGAGGCCGTCGAGCAGGCCGGGGAACACGCCGCGGTCGGCGAGGTCCAGGCGGCCGGTGGGCTGCACGTCCACCATCCCGTGGTCGCCGGTGACGTAGATCGAGGCATCGCCCGGCGCCTGCTCGACGAGGCGTCCGACCGCGGCATCGACCTTCTCCAGCGCACGCGTCCACTCCGGCGAGCGCCAGCCGTGCACGTGGCCCGTCTTGTCCAGCGCCTCCCAGTAGAGGAGCACGAAGGTCGCGGGCCCACCAGCCGTGGACCGGGCCGTGCGGACGCCGTCGCGCAGGAGCCGGGCTGCCAGGTCCACCCGCGCGGTGAGCCCGGCCGCCGCTTCGAATCGCGGTCCCCGCAGCGTCGCCCGGGTGAGCCCCGACCCGTCGAAGAAGCCCGGCGCGACGTGGGCGACGTCCACCCCCGCGCGGCGGAGCTGCTCGTAGACGGTGTCGTGGGGCTGCCAGCGCAGGGGGTCCAGCTCGGGGTCCCATGCCAGCTGGTGCACGAGGACCCCGCGGTCGGGGTCGAGGACCTCGGTGCCCACCAGGCCGTGCGAGCCGGGCGGCCGACCGGTGCCCAGGCTGCCCAGGCTGACGGCGGTCGTCGTGGGGAAGCCGGCGCGGAAGGTCGCCGGCACACCCGGGGGTGGGCGGTCCAGCAGAGCCCGCAGGTTCGGGGCGTGCCCGCGCCGGTCGCGGAGCAGGACGTCCCCGAGCCCGTCGACCAGGAACAGACAGGTGGCCCGCGACGGCGGCAGCTCCCAGCCGGGACCCCGACCCTGGTCCGGTCTCGCGTCGTGGACACCGAGGGACCGGGCGATCGCCGGCATCAGCTCGGCGAGGGTCCGGGTGCCCCACGGGGGTCCGAGCGGCAGTGCACCCGGGTCGCCCGGCTCGGCGGGCAGCCCGCCCGCGACCGCGGGCTCGGGGGTCGGTCCGGGTGTCGACTCCCAGGCGTTGGTCGAAGCCGCTGCGCCCTCCGTCACAGGCGCTGCTCACCGGCGACCGCGGCGACCGCGGTCGCCAGCGCGACGCCCGGGCCGTCGCGGCGGCCGTCGACCCGCTCCGGCAGCACCACCGGGACCCCCGACGGCGAGACCGCTCGCAGCGGCGGGACCGCGACCGCTGCGAGGAGCAGCTGCTCACCGTTGCGCAGCGCATGGCAGCGGACGCCGCCGGTCGCGCGGCCCTTGGCCGTGAACTCGACCAGCGGCGTCACCTTGGCCGACCCGGCGACCGCACCCGGACCGGACCACACGACGGCCGCCCGCCGTCGGCCGCCCACCGTCGGCGCCGTGCCGGCGACCGTGAGCACGGCCGCGGCCGCCACCTCCGCCGGCCCCAGCAGCGCCGCGGTCAGGACCGCCGAACCGGGCAGGACGCGGATACCGGCCATCCCACCGGCGCCGCGGCCCTGCGGGCGGACGGCGTCGACGCCGAAGCGCAGCAGGTGCGCGTCGGCGGTGACCAGGACGACCTCCGAGGTCGTGTCCGAGGCGTCCACCGGCGCGGCCGCGACCACGGTGTCCCCCTCGCGCAGCGTGACCAGGTCGAACACGTCGCGGGAGCCGAAACGCTCGGGCAGCACCCGCTTGACCATGCCGGACGCCGTCGCGAGCAGGACACCGCCGCTGAGGGGGGCGCCACCGGACGCGCCGGCACCGCTCGCGTCGCTGGCGGCAGCGCGGTCGCCGCTGACCGCGACCAGGCACAGCGGTCTCTCCCCGGGCTCGAGCGCCGCCATCTCGGCGACCGCGACCCCGCCGACGAGGCTCGGTGCGGTGGCCGTCGGCGGCAGCGAGGGCAGGTCGACCACCCCGACGCGGTGGACCCGGCCCGAGGAGGTGACCAGCCCCACCGACCCGCGGGTCGTCGCCTCGGCGACGCCGGTGACAGCGTCGTGGCGGGCCCGCTTGCCCCCCCGGCCGAGAGGTTCCGCGGCAGTCGTCCGCGCGAGCAGACCGGTCGCCGAGAGCAGCACCCGACAGGGGTCGTTGCTGACCTGCAGGACCGCCGGTGCGCGGGGGCCGCCGCGGGCCGCGGCCGGCGTCGCGGTGTCGAGGTCGAGCAGGACCGTCCGGCGGGGGGTGCCGAACCGCTCGGCGATCTCGGCCAGCTCGTCGGAGACCGTGGTCCGCAGTCGGGACCGGTCCCCGAGCAGCGCGTCCAGGGCCTCGAGCTGTCGGGTGAGCTCGTCGCGCTCGGCTTCGAGCTCGACGCGGGCGAGGCGGGTCAGGCGACGCAGCTGCAGGTCGAGGATGTGGTCGGCCTGGATCCGGTCGAGGTCGAACACCTGGATCAGCCGCTCGCGCGCGGCGCCCGCGTCGGCCGAGCTGCGGACCACCGCGATGACCTCGTCGATGTCGACGACCGCCAGCAGCAGCCCCGCGACCAGGTGCAGTCGGTCGGCGGCCCGGCGTCGACGAAATGCCGTGCGCCGGCGGACGACGGTGAGCCGGTGGTCGAGGAAGACGTCGAGCAGCTGCAGCAGGCCGAGCGTCTGCGGCCGGCCGTCGACGAGCGCCACGGCGTTGACCCCGAAGGTCTCCTCCAGCGGCGTCAGGCGGTACAGCTCCGCGAGCACCGCGGACGGCTCGAAGCCGGACCTGACCTCGATCTCCAGACGCGTCTCGGCGTTCTCGCCGTAGTCCTCTAAACGGGCGATCCCACTGATCTTCCCGCTGTCGACGAGGTCTTTCACCCGGGCCTTCACGCGGTCCGGCCCGACTCCGTAGGGCAGCTCCGTGACGATGATCGCCCGCCGGCGGGGAGTCAGGGACTCGACGGTGGTCGTCGCGCGGACCCGGAACGTGCCGCGGCCGGTCTCGTAGGCCTCGCGGACGCCGTCGAGGCCGACGATCAGACCACCGGTCGGCAGGTCGGGCCCCGGCAGGTGGCGGAGCACGGAGTCCAGGTCGCAGTGCGGCTCGGCCAGCCGGTGGCGGGCGGCGGCGACGACCTCGGTGAGGTTGTGCGGCGCCATGTTCGTCGCCATCCCGACTGCGATCCCCGACGCCCCGTTGACGAGGAGGTTGGGGATGCCCGACGGCAGCACCGAGGGCTGGGTCTCCTGCCCGTCGTAGTTGGGCACGAAGTCGACGACGTCCTCGTCCAGGCTCGCGGTCATCGCCATCGCGGCCGTCGTCAGGCGGCACTCGGTGTACCGGTAGGCGGCCGGCCCGTCGTCGGGGGAGCCGAAGCTGCCGTGACCGTCGACCAGCGGCAGGCGGAGGGAGAAGTCCTGTGCCATCCGGGCGAGGGCGTCGTAGATCGCCGAGTCGCCGTGCGGGTGCAGTGACGCCATCACGTCGCCGATCACCCGTGCGCACTTGACGTGCGCCCGGTCGGGAGTCAGACCCATCTCGCGCATCCGGTAGAGGATCCGGCGCTGGACGGGCTTCAGCCCGTCCCGGGCGTCGGGCAGCGCCCGGGTGTGGATGACGGAGTACGCGTACTCCAGGAACGACGTCCGCATCTCCGTCGAGACGTCGATGTCGACGATCCGCTCCAGCACCGGTGCCCCGGCACCTTCGTCTCTCCCGCGTCCACTGCCCCGGCGGCTCCCGCCCCCGTGGCCACTGCTCCCGCCCCCGCGGCCACTGCTCCCGCCCCGCTGTCCCGACGCCATGCGGCCATCCTGGCGGCCTGCCGACCGACCGGCCCGCGGCGCCGAGATCGCGGCGCGACGGCAGCGATTCGTCGGCAGCTGTCGACCGGTCACAGCAGGGTCGGCTGTCCCACCGTCCCGTCGGGCGGCGGACCGACCCGTCGGGGAACCCGCGTCCGGGTGGTCGTCGGCGGGAGGCTTCCGGCCGGCCAGGCGGTGGCGTCGACGGCCGCCGGCTGCTCCGGCCCGCGCAGGCGTTGTCCGGCGCCCTCGGTCAGACCGAGCCGGGCCCGGATCGGCTCGACGCGTGCGGCGAGGTCGTCCGACCAGGCGCGGTCGACGTAGGTCCCCCCTCGGTACAGCCGGCGGTACGCGCCGACGAGCTCGGGATGCTCGACAGCCAGCCACGTCAGGAACCACTCACGGGCCCCCGGGCGCAGGTGGAGCGGCAGGACGGTGACGCCGGTGGCCCCAGCCGCTGCGACCGCCGTCAGGACCGCGTCCAGGGCGTCGTCGGAGTCGGTGAGGAACGGGAGCACCGGGGGGACCATCACCCCGCACGGCAGCCCTGCATCGCGGACCCGGCGGATCAGCTGGAGACGCGCCTGCGGGCGCGGCGTCCCCGGCTCGAGGCGCTGCTGCAGCTCTTCGTCCAGCAGGGCGAGGGAGATCCCGACCCCGACCGGCACCGAGCGCGCCGCCTGGACGAGCAGCGGGAGGTCCCGGGTGAGCAGCGTCCCCTTGGTGAGGATCGACAGCGGGGTGCCGGACTCGGCGAGCGCCCGGATGATCCCCGGCAGCAGCCGGTAGCGACCTTCGGCCCGCTGGTAGGGATCGGTGTTCGTGCCGAGCGCGACGTGGTCCCGACGTCCCCGCCCGTGGGCGAGCTCACGCGCGAGCACCTCCGCGATGTTCACCTTGACCACGACCTGCGAGTCGAAGTCGCGACCGGCGTCGAGCTCCAGGTAGGTGTGGCTCCCCCGGGCGAAGCAGTAGCGGCACGCGTGGGTGCACCCGCGGTACGGGTTCACCGTCCACTCGAAGGGCAGCTGCGACCCCTCCGGGATGCGGTTGAGCGCCGACCGGGCGAGGACCTCGTGGAAGACGACCCCGTCGAAGTCCGGTGTCCGCACAGACCTCAGCAGGCCGGGCAGCTCCAGCGCGCGGGTGCCGACGGTCGCCGTCGACGGCGTCCCGACCTCCTCGGTCGGCCACTCGGACGGCTCGCCGGCCGCACCCCTGTCCACTTCCGCCCCGACGGCTTCGACCGCGTTGACCACCGGCATGGTCGCGCTGCTCGCCGTCGACTCCAGCGTCAGCCCGGGCAGTGGGTCCAGGCCGAGGGCGTCCACCGACTGCCCCGACCATCGCATGGGTCAAACGAACACGTGTTCGACCGCGCTGTCAAGGCAGTCGTCCGAGAGGTGCGTCAACCGCCTGTGGGGCGACGGGTCAGCGGTCGACCACTGACGGACACGGTCGGCCACTGACGGGCGCGGTCGGACGCGGTCGGCCGGTGTCCGGTCGCCGTGGTGGCGACCTGACACCGGCCGGGGAGGCCGTGCTGTGCTGCTGCTGTGCTGCGGTGCTGGGTGGTGGGGTGTTGCTCCCGGTGGTGGGGTGTCAGGCGCGGGAGCGGACCGCGCGGACGACGAGGACGAGGATGAGCGCCCCGACGATCGCGGTGATCCAGGTGCTGAGGCTGAAGAAGTGGTTCAGCGAGTGCACGTGGAACAGGACCTTGGCGAGGAACCCGCCGAGCAGGGCCCCGACAATCCCGATGACGGTGGCCAGCACCAGGCCGGTCTTGGAGCCGGTCAGCTTCTCCGCGATGATGCCGGCCAGTGCGCCGAGCACGATCCACGCGATGATCCCCATGGGGGTTCCTCCCTGTCTGTGGTCACCCACCCTGGGCGCCATCGAGTAGGTACCCTACATATCCAGGCGCTGCCGGTCCAGTCGACGCAGCGACGCTGGGCGCACGTCATCCCGGCTCCCATCACCCGCGATCACTGGCCAGTCAGGGGGCCTGCGACGCGCACGCTGCGATCGATCGACCGCCGGCACCTGACGAGGTGTCCTTGGACGGGAACCAGCTCCACCGCGGGCGGGTTTCGGCAGGACTGGTGGCCGACGCCGACGATCTGTAGGATACCTACTCACCGAGCGGTCGCATCGACCGTTCCGAGGACCCTGGGGGGCCCATGGCGGACGGCAGCGGACCCGGGTACCACTCGTGGAACGCCTACTGCGGTCAGGCACTGAGCGCCGACGCGAGCCGATCGGGCCGACCGGCCGCGGTCCGGGCCTTCGAGCGACGGCTGCTCGAGCTGCACCGCCTGGCCGGTGAGCTGGAACGCATCGGCTGCCAGGCAGAGTTCGGGCGCCACCGAGACGGTCTCGACCCGGTGCTCAACCACCTCCTCGCGGACACGGTCGAGGTCCTCGACGCGGTCCGCGGGTCCTTGCCGGCCGCCGCGTCGCCGCCGCCTTCCGCACCGTCGGACGGCGCACCGTCGGCCATCGTCGCGTGGGTCGATCGCGCCGATGCAGCGGCGACCGTCTGCACCGAAATCCGCACCGATCCCGCACCCCGGGACCGGTCGCACGCCACCCTCGTCCCCAGCTGACCCGACGGCGCTGTCAGGGCCGGCGGTCGCGCTGGTCGGGTCCGTCCGACCGACGCCGCGGGAGCGGTCGTGTACCGGTCCGGCAGACGACGCGGGCCGCACAGGCGTTGCCCGTGTCCAGCTGGCGCTGGCGGTCCGCACCCCCGAGGCGGGCTGCGAGCCACCCGGCGGCAAAGGCGTCACCGGCGCCGGTGGTGTCCACGGCGACGCTGGTGGTGTCGGCGGCCACCACGGCCGGCGACCGGAGGACCAGACCCGACCGGTCGAGGCTCAGGGCGCCGTCCGGGCCGAGGGTGACGACCACCTCCGCTGCTGTGTCGAGCAGGTCGCGGGCCGCTGCCAGTGGGTCGGCGTGACCGGTCAGCACCTCGGCCTCGGCGGCATTGGGGAACAGGACCTCGACACCGTGGACCAGGTCGGCGAAATGGGCCGCACCGAGCGCGCGCAGCGGTGCCACGGAGGCCGGGTCCACCGAGCACGCCACCCCTTCGGCCTGCGCCGCCGCGAGCAGTCCCGCGGCCGCCGCCCGGGAACCCTCGTGCAGCAGCGGATAGCCCGACAGGTGCACCCAGGTGAAGCCGCGCGGGTCGGGCAGGTCGGCCGGGTCGAGAGCACCGCTCGCGCCGGGATCGACGACGAGGTCCCGGCTGCCGTCGGCGCGGACCAGCACCACACACGTCCCAGTCGGCCGGAGCTCGTCGCGCGCGAGCTCGGTCCGGACACCCAGCTCCGTCAGGAGGTCGTCGGCGACCGCGCCCCACGGGTCGTCCCCGACGCGGCCGCAGAAGGTGGTCGCGATCCCGAGAGCACTGCTCCACGCCGCGGTGTTGGCCGCCGCACCGCCGCCGCCGATGGCGACCCGTGCCGGCGTGTCGGTGCCGGCTGCGACCGATCTCAGCCCGGTGACGGTGACGTCGGTGAGCACGTCGCCGACGACCAGCAGGGTTGGAGCTGCACCGGAGCCCACCGTCAGCGCAGCCCCGGCCGGACGGTCAGCTCGGTGAGCTCGGCGTCGCGCGGGCCGTCGACCACGAAACGGACGGCGGCGGCCAGCGTGGCCGGGTCGATGTGCTCCTCGGCCCGGTAGGGACGCCCGAGGGAGCGTTGGAGATCCTCCTGCATCGGGGTGGCGGTCTGGCCCGGGTAGACCGAGGTGACCCGGACGCCGGCGGCACGCTCCTCGGCGCGCAGGGCGTCGGCCAGCGCACGCAGCGCGAACTTCGACGCGGCGTACGCCCCGAGACGTCGAGCGGCGGACAGGCTCTGGCCGGACCCGATGAACACCACGTGCCCCCGTGCGGCCCGCAGCCGGGACAGCAGGGCCGCGGTCAGGACGGCGGGCGCGGTCACGTTGACCGCCAGGGTGTCCGTCCAGGTCGCGGCGTCGGTGTCGGCGACCGGGCCGAACGGGGCGACCCCGGCGTTGTGCACCAGGACGTCGACCTGCTCCGACGGATCGAGAGCACCCGTCACCGCCGCCGCGCAACCGGCCGCGTCGGCGAGGTCGCAGGCCACGACGCGGGCGCGGGGGTGCTGCTCGGCGAGCGCGGCGAGGCGGGTCGGGTCCCGGCCGAGCAGCACCAGCGACGTGTCGGCGAAGGCGGCCGCCAGAGCACCGCCGATCCCGCCGGTCGCGCCGGTCACGACGACGACCCGGGTGCTCACGAGGCGGCTCCGGCGGCGGTCAGGGCCGCAAGGGCCACCGCGATCTCCCCGGCCAGCGCGGCGTTCGACCGGACGAGAGCAGTGTTCACCTCGAGGCTCCCGCCGTCGGTGTGGGTGTGGAACCAGTCGAGCAGGAAGGGGGTCACCCGAGGACCGGTGACCGCCGCCCGGTCGGCGGCGCGCAGCGCTTCGGCCAGGACGCGGTCGTGCAGCTCGCGGTCGAGCTGCGCGGCCGCCGGCACCGGGTTCGCGACGACGACCGCCTGTGGGAACCCGTGGGCGGTGCGGGCGATCGCGACCCGGGCCACCTCGACCGCCGTGTCGACCCGCCACGGCACCGGGTACCCCGAGTCGCGCAGGTAGAACAGCGGGAAGGTGTCGGTCCGGTACCCCAGCACGGGTACGGAGAGGGAGTCCAGGCGCTCGAGGGTGGCCGGGACGTCGAGGATCGACTTGACACCGGCGCACACCACGACGAGCGGGGTGCGGGCGAGGGTGTCGAGGTCGGCGGAGACGTCGGAGGTCACGGCGGCGCCGCGGTGCACGCCGCCCAGCCCGCCCGTGGCGAAAACCGTGATCCCGGCCAGGTGCGCCAGCAGCGCGGTCGCCGCGACCGTGGTGGCGCCGCTGTGACCGAGGGCTGCCGCGACGGGCAGGTCCCGGCCGGAGAGCTTGTGCATCGACTCGGTGCATACGCGGTCCAGCGCGGTCGCGTCCAGGCCGACCCGCGCGACGCCGTCGAGCACGGCCACCGTCGCCGGGACCGCGCCGGCGCCGCGCACCGCCTGCTCGACGGTGTCGGCGGCGAGGCGGTTGTCCGGTCGCGGGAGCCCGTGCGCGAGCAGGGTGGACTCCAGCGCGACCACCGCCCGGCCGAAGGCGACGGCGTCGCGGACCTCCTCGGACAGCTCGGGCCCGGTCTGCACAGCGCCGACCGTAACCGGCGGTCGTCGGGCGGTCGTCGAAGCGGTCGTCAGAGCGGTCGCCAGGCGGTCGGGTGTGCCGGCGCGGGCACCCGCTGGCGCGGGCCGCTGGCTATCCTCGCCACGTGCCCACGCCGTACCCGGCGCACTGGCAGGCCGACGTCCTGTTGACCGACGGCACCGGCGCCCACATCCGTCCCATCGAGCCCGACGACGCCCAGCTCCTCGTCGCCTTCTATGCCCGGGTGTCCGAGGAGTCCAAGTACCTGCGCTTCTTCGCCCCCTACCCGCGTCTCACCCGGCGCGACGTGGAGCGGTTCACGCAGGTCGACCAGCGCGAGCGGGTCGCGCTGATCGCGACCGCCGGCGCGGACATGATCGCGATCGCACGCTACGACCGGGTCGGCTCGTCCCGGGAGGCCGAGGTCGCGTTCCTCGTCGAGGACGCGCACCACGGCCGCGGGGTGGCCAGTGTCCTGCTGGAGCACCTCGCGGCGATCGCCCGCGAACGTGGCCTGGCCCGTTTCGTGGCCCAGGTCCTGCCCCGGAACACCCGGATGCTGCGGGTCCTCGCCGACGCCGGCTACCGCATCACCGAGCGGCACGCGGCGGACCTGGTGACCTTCGAGGGCGAGCCGGAGGACGTGGTGGTCCTCGACTTCGCCCTCGACCCGACGGCGGACTCCGTCGCCGTGACCGAGGCCCGCGAGCAGCGGGCGGAGGCCCGCTCCATCGAGCGGCTGCTGCGCCCGGCCGGGGTCGCGGTCGTCGGGGCCAGCCGGGAGACGGGCAAGGTCGGCCACGAGCTGGTCCGCAACCTCGTCGCCGGCGACGTGGCGGTGCCGGTCTACCCGGTCAACCGGGGGGCCTCGGTCGTGGCCGGCCTTCCCGCCTTCTCCTCCCTGTGCGACGTTCCCGGGCCGGTGGACCTCGCGCTGGTGGCGGTCCCCGCGGAGGAGGTGGCCGGGGTCGTCGAGGACGCCGCCGCCAAGGGCGTGCACTCGCTGGTGATCTGCTCGCGTGGCTTCGCCGACGGGGGGCCGGAGGGCCTCGACCGCCAAGCCGCACTGCTCGCGTCCACCCGCCGGTACGGCATGCGCGTCGTCGGCCCGGCGTCGCTGGGCGTGGTGAACGCCGACCCGGCGGTCGCCCTCAACGCCTCGCTGGCACCGGTGATCCCGCCCCCGGGGCGGGTCGCCATGTTCACCCAGTCCGGTGCTCTCGGTTCGGGGATCCTCGCCCAGATGTCGGCCCGCGGCATCGGCCTGTCGAGCTTCGTGTCGGCCGGCAACCGGGTCGACGTGTCGGTCAACGACCTCCTGCAGTACTGGGACGACGACCCGGGGACCGACGTGGTCCTGCTGTACCCGGACTCGATCGGCAACCCGCGCAAGTTCACCCGCCTGGCCCGCCGCACCGGGCGCCGCAAGCCGGTGGTCGCGGTCCGGGTCGGGCGGACCCAGCCCGACGTCCCGGTGGCCAGCCCGGACGGGTCGGTCGTCGCCGCCCGGGAGGAGGTCGAGGCGGTGTTCGCCGAGGCCGGCGTGGTCCTCGTCGACACCGTCGGGGAGCTGTTCGACGTCGCCGCGGTCCTCGCCGGACAGCCGCTGCCGACGGGGCGGCGCATCGCCGTGATCGGCAACTCGGCGTCGCACAGCCGCTCGATCGCCGACGCCGCGAACCGGGCCGGACTCAATCCCGGTCTCGCACCGCGGATCATCCGCGCCGACGCCCCGGCCGCCGCGTGGGGCGCTGCGCTGCGGGCCGAGGTCACCGAGCCGGCGGTCGGCGGGGTCGTGCTCTTCGTGGCCCCGACCCTCGGTATCGACACCCCGGCGGTCGCAGCGAGCATCGCCGCCGTCGACGCCGACGCCGAGACGACCGGGACCCCGGTGGTGCTGGCGTTCCTCGGTGACGACCACGTCGGCAGCGCGGCCGCCCGCAGGACGGCGGCGGCCGTCGCATCCGCCGCCCGCGGCACCGCCGCCGGGCACTCCGCCCACGGCACCAGCAGCAGCACCAGCGGCACCAGCGGCGTGATCGGCAGCGCCCCGGGGACCGCCAGCACCGCGCTGCCGGCGTCCGACCTCCCCACCCGCGCCCTCTTCCCGCAGTTCCCGACAGCCGAGGAGGGGCTGCGCGCGCTGGTCTCGGTGATCCGCTACGCCCGGTGGCGGGCTCAGCCCCTGGGCGCCGTCCCCGCGCTGGAGCGGGTGGACCTGGCAGCTGCCCGGACCGTCCTGACCCGGGTCAGGATCTCGACCGAGCAGGGTCCGGGAGCCCCGGATGCGGTCGCGCGGGCGGTGCCCGAGCCGGACCTGACCGACCTGCTGGCGACCTTCGGGATCGTGGTCGAGCCGGCCGTGCCGGTCATCGACGCCGACGAGGCGGTCGCGGCTGCCGATCGGATCCGGGGGGACGGGCACGGCGCCGTCGTCCTGAAGGCCACCGCCTGGCGGTTGCGCTCGAGTCCCGACCAGCGCGACGTCTGGCGGAACATCGTCACCGAGGACGACCTGCGGGAGGCGTTCGGGTCCATGTCCCAGGACTACGGCGGCGCCCGCCGGGCACAGCTCGTGGTCCAGGCGCAGGCGCCGCCCGGGGTACCGGTGGCCATCGACCTCCGCCAGGACAAGGCATTCGGTCCGGTCCTGTCCTTCGGCATCGGCGGCGTCGCCACCGAGCTCCTCGGTGACCGGGCGTACGGGATCCCGCCGATGACCGACCGCGAGGTCGACACGATGATCCGCAGCATCCGGGCCGCGCCCCTGCTGTTCGGCTACCGGGGCGGGGAGTCCGTCGACGTCCGCGCCCTCGGCGACCTCGTGCACCGGGTGAGCGCGCTAGCCGAGGCGCTGCCCGGGGTGGCGGAGCTGCACCTCAACCCGACCCTCGTCTCACCGACCGGGCTCACGGTCCTGCGCGCCGACGCCACCCTCACCGACCTCACCCAGCGCCCGGACTGGTACCGGCGACAGCTCCCCGTCGAGACCGGCTGAGGCGGACCAGCTGAGGCGGTGGCCCGACAGGCTCCGACGTCCCCGGCCTCGCTCGAGCCGTTCTCGTCGCCGGGACCGCCAGGCGCCCGGCAGACCGGTGCCAGGATGGCCGACGTGACATCGACGCCCCGAGGGCACCAGGAGCTCGTCGCGGCCGTGGTCGGGACCGGGTACTACCCCGACGTCGTGCTGGACGCTCTCGACCTCGCACTGGGCGACGAGGGCGTCACGGCGGCGTTGGTCCACCACGAGCCGACCCTCGACACCGACGGGGTCTTCCGGCACCTCTCGGTGCTCGCGCTGACCCCGCGCCGACTCGTGGTCGTCCACGTCGACGAGCACGATGCCGACGACGAGGTGAACGTGGCCTACGCCTCGGCGTCGACCGAGACCGTCCCGCTGCACCGGATCGGCCCCGTGGTCGTCGACCGGGTGTTCGCCCGGCCGTCCAAGCACGTCCGCGGGGCACTGCCGCTGGAGATCGTGCTGTCGGTCGGGTGGGGCGGTGGGCACCTGGACCTCGAGCCGGCCGGCTGCCCGGACCCGGACTGCGACGCCGACCACGGCTACTCCGGCACCCTGGAGATCGAGGACTTCACCGTCCGCGTGTCGGCTGCCGCGGATGGCACGGACGCCGTCGTGCAGGCGCTCGCGTTCTCCCGGGCGCTGTCGATGGCAGTCGGTCCGACCGCTGCGGGGCCGCTCGCGTGAGCGGTCGGGTCTGACACCGGCCTTCCGAGTCGGCTTCTCGGCGGTCGCACCGGGCGACCCAGATGATCCGGCCATCAGCTCGGGACAGCGGGTCCGTCGGTGCGGTCAGGACTCGTCGCGGCCAGAGGTGATCTGGTTCCAGGACGGGACCGCGGGTCGGCGGCGGCCGCGCTGCGCGGCGGGCGGCGCCGACGGCTGCGGGTCCGCGGTGTCGGTCTCCGACGCTGGGAGTCCGGGAACCGGTCCCGACCGGCTGTCGGTCCCCTCACCGCCGCGTCCGGACGTACCCGTCGCGCCGCCGTCGGCCGCCTCGGGACGGTCGCCGATGCCGAGCGTCGACGGTTCCTCGCCGGGCTCGTCGCGGAAGGCCAGGTAGCGCAGGGCACGCCGGCCCCGCCCACCGTCCCGGTGCGCCGTGACCGGGTCCGGAGCCGGTGGCCAGACCCCGGTGGGGGACTGCTGCGCCGGCTGCCCCGGTTGCCCGGGCCGCAGCGACCCCGACGGCGCCGCCGGCGGGCCGCTGTCCGGACCGCGTCCGTCCGGGGCCGTACCCGAGCCGGCGGCGACACTGTCGAAGCGGGTGATCCTCGTGTCGTACGACACCGGTATCGCGGGCGCGGCGGGGTCGGGCTCGGCCACGAGGTCGCGGGCCGCGGCGTCCTCGGCCACGACCGAGCGGGCCGCCGGGTCGAAGGCGAAGGACGCGGTCGAGGACCCGACGCCGCTGACGCGCACCAGCCAGCTGCCGTCGGGGCGGCGGTGCGCGTCGAAGGTGGCCGCCGCCGGCTGTCCGGCGCGCGCCGCCGCCGCCGCGACCGCCTCGCCGAGGGTCTGGATGGCACCGGACCGCCGCCGCAGGACCGCGACCTGGGCGACCTCGGCGACGTGCTCGCGCTCGGCCAGGACCGGGCGCGCGAAGACGAGGACCCGCCCGACGGGGACGCCGGCGGCTGCCGCGATCTCCTCCGGGGCCTCGCCGGCCCGGACCCGTGCCTGGATGTCGCGGGGCCGCAGCGCCGTCGGGTCGGCGAGCTGGAGCTGTCCGAGGCGCGCCCGGTCGTGTCGCAGGGCCGCGTGCAGCTGGTCGTCGAGGACCAGGACGTACTGCCCGTCGCGGGACTCCGGCCCGGTCTTCGGCGCCTCGGCGGTGAAGAGGAGCTCGGTCCCGTCGTCGCTCAGGCCGACCAGGGTCAGTCTCCGCATGCCGCTGCCTCCAGCCGGTGTCTGCCGCCACGCCGAGCGCTCCGGCCCGGCACCCGCCGCGGTCCGTGGGCGGACACCGGCGCGCGGACCCCGCCGTCGAGGCCCGGCCGCGAGCTTGGCACGAGCGCCGCCGGGTTCAGTGACGCCGGGCGGGGTCGCCGGTCCGCCGCGCCCCAGGACCGCGGGCATCGGTGCGTCCGGGTGCGGCACCTCGGGTCGGGCGGACGCCCACGACCGCTCCGCCCAGCCGCACCGACGAGCGCAGCACCCTCCGGCCGGCCGACAGCCAGACCTGTTCGGCCGCCGGCTGGAGCTCGTCGCCCGCGGGCTGGATCTGGTCGCCCGCCGGCCGGAGCTCGTCGCCCGCCGGTCGGGCCGGGTCCTCGGTCGGTCGAGTGGCACCGAGCTCGACGCCCTGCACCGCCCGATCCTCCTGCCGGCCGACTGCCGGGGCCGCCGTCACCGGGCCGGTCGACGACTCGCCGACCGTGGTGCGGGCGGTCGGTCGCACGGTTCCCGACGACCGCGGCCGCAGTACCCGGCGGACGGATCGGCCCAGCGGTGGCAGCAGCACGCACACCGCGGCCAGCAGGCCGGCCGCTGCCGCCTGGCCGAACGCGCGGTGCGCCCCGACCACCTCGACGAGGTGCCCGGCCAGTGCCGAGCCGAGGGAGAAGCCAGCGATCAGGGCGGAGGTCCCGATCGCCATGGCCTCGGTGAGCCGGTCGCGGGGGGTGACCACCTGGATGGCCGCTGCCAGCGCGACCAGCGCGGGGGAGACGGTCACCCCCACCGCGAAGCCCGCGACCGGGAGCAGCGAGAGGGTCGGCACCAGGGGCAGCAGGAGCGTCGTGGCACCGAGGACGGCCACACACGCGCGCACGCGGGTCATCGGGTCCAGCCGCCAGCGGACGGCCCCGACGACCACGCCGGCGAGGAGGCTGCCCCCGGAGAAGCAGGCCAGGATCAGGCCGGCGTACGAGCGCTGGCCGGCCGCGGTGGCGGCCGCGACGGTCGTGACGTCGATGCTGCCGAACACGATGCCGACCGTCAGCTGGACGCCGAGCAGCGGCGCCAGGGCCGCCACCGGCAGCTTCGTCCGACTCCGGGGTCGGCCGTCCGCGGTAGTCGTCGACCGCTCCGCCGGCGGCTCGGTCCGGCGCTGTCCCGCCAGCAGCAGCGACCCGGCAACCCCGGCGAAACCGGCGACGACGAGGGCCAGCAGCGGGTCGGCCCGGGTCGCCAGCAGCGTCGCGGCGACCGGTCCGGTGACGAACACGACCTCGTCGAAGACCGCCTCGACGGCGAACGCCGTCCGGAGCCGGGCGCCGCCCGGGTGCAGCGCGTTCCACCGGGACCGGGCCAGGGTCCCGGTGGTCGGGCTCGCGAGCCCGACGACCCCGGCGAGGACCGCCAGGACGGCGAACGGCGCTCCCGACCGGAGGGCGAGGACCAGCCCGGCGAGCGCCACCCCGAAACCGGCCGCGGCGGGGACGAGCGCGCGGGCCTGTCCGAACCGGTCGGCCAGGCGGCCCTGGAGCGGGCCACCGACACAGCCGGCGAGGGCGAGGACGCCGACGAGGCTGCCGGCGGTCCCGTAGTCGCCGCGCGCGGAGACGACGAGGACCAGCCCGAGGCCGACCATCGAGGACGGGAGCCGGCCGAGCAGACCGGCGAGGGAGAAGGACAGGGACCCGCGCGGGCTGAAGGCGGCGCGGTAGCGAGCGAGCACAGAGATCTCCTGGGCCACCGGGGCGGCCGGACGAGTGGGGGCGGTGGGACGAGTGGGGCGGCGGGACGGCGCGGGCGCCGCTCGGATGGCTGGGGCTCGTGGGTGGGATGGGTCGGATCGGGCACGGACACCGACGTCCGACGAGCACCACGACCCACAACGACCGTCGAGGCCGGGCTGCCCGCGATCGACCGGACGGTGGATGGATCGTGCGGGCGGAGACCGTCCGCGTTCGACCAGGTCGAGCGGGAGACCGGCGACTCGGGGGCGTGGCGTCCGGTCGACCCCAACCTACGGGAGTCGGCGCGGTGCCGAAGAGGAGTTGGTCGGGTTCGTGCGCCCGGCCGGCTGCTGGACGTCTCGAGGGCGTTGAACCGTCCGGTGAGGTCCCGGCGCGGCGGATCGGTGGTGCTGGTGGCCCATACAGCACGCGGGCTCTCGTCGCCGTCGATCGCAGTGGCCGGCTGATGCCCCGTCCGCAGCCGCAGCCAGCGATCCGCGACCCGCATCCGGAGCGGTGCAGCCATCCTCGGCCCGGCGCCAAGGACGATGCGGGGTCCAGGTGGAGGAATACAGGGTGTGTCGGCGCACCGTCTGGCCCACGGCCGCAGCTCAGAGCCGTACGCGGTCCGGGTCCGAGCCGGGTAGTTCAGCGGGAACGCCCCGTTCACCCGGTTGGCAGCGATCCGACCCGGATGGTCCAGGCAGCCGTTTCAGGCCCGCAGCGTTGGTCCTGGCGGGCCGGTTGTCGCAGGGCAGCCGCTCGAGCTCGGTCACTGGTGGGGTGCGCGCCCGTCAGTGGTCCGGTTGGAGCTTCGGACGTAGTCGAGTCCGTGGGCGACGAACCGGCGGGTGGGGTCGAGGAGCTGGGAGTCTGCGGGGCGGTGGACCCGACCCCAGGGGTCGGGCCGGTCGTCGATGGCGCGGCGGATCAGGGGCTCCCACTGGGGGTCGAGGTTGGCGATCGCCCACTGGCCAGCGGGGATCTTGGCGGTGACGGAGCCGGTGACCGCGGAGTAGAGGAACCGGCAGATCCCGAGGACCGCGTGCTGTTGTGCCCAGGCGTTGGCGATGCTGTCGGGGTCGTCGATCAGCGCACGCGCCCACACCTCGACGACGCCCACGGCTTCCTGCTGGACCTGCTCGGGTGTCACCGGGTCGATGAGGGTCTCGGGATCGGGTCCGTCGATGACGATGCCGTGCTCGCGCAGCACCCAGGGTGTGACGGCGGTGTTGTCGTGCACCGACCACTCCATCTGCCGCTGCTCGTTGTCGACGTAGAGCCAGTCGTGGCTGGGGGCGGTCGGGCGCCGCAGCTCGGCCTTCGGGACGTAGCTGCCTTCGAGGTGCTGGGCCGAGCCGACGGGGGAGTCGGGGTAGTGGGCGTGCGCGCCGCGGATTGCCTGCTCCTGGTCGGTGTCGAGCTCGTGGTCGGTGACGACGAGGAAGTCGACGTCGCTGTCCTCGTCGCCGTGACCGAGGGCGAAGGAGCCGACGTGGTAGGCGCCGACGAAGTTCGTGCCGAGGGCCGCGCGGGCGTCGTCGCAGAGCTGCTGGAGCACCGCTCGCAACGACTGAACAGCGTCGTGGGTGAGAGCCGGGTGTCCCTGTTCGTCGACCGCGGGCACGTCGTGACCATAGTCCGGAGCAGCGAGCCGCTTCTCTTGCCAAAAGACGAAGGGAATCTATGACTGTACTTGGTCCGATGGCACGACAAGGGCGAACAAAGAGGTCCGGGAAGCTCCTGGCTGGAGAAACCACGAGATACCGGGCTGTCCGTGAAAGGTTGATCGATCTCGGCCTCGTATTTGTCGGTCCGAGACAGCTCGAATGGGATGATGACCGCTACTAGGCTGTCCGTGACTCGCTGATCGACCTGGGTCTCGTCATCCGGGGGCCCGGTCGAGGAGGCACCGTCCGTCGAACGCTGAGTCCGACGGCAGCCGAAGCCGTGACCTTGACGGTGACCGCCGTCGACGGGCACGATCTCGACTTCACAGTCGCGGCCGATCAGGTGGTCGTTGCTGCCGAACGGGCCGTTCGACGCGAGCACACTCTATGACGCGATGATCGAGGTGCTCGAGCACGAGTGGGCTGACGACCACCGCGCCAATTTCCTGGCGGTCGAGACGACCGCTCGAGGAGGGGGACGCAAGACAGGCGGAACATGGTCACGCCCGGACCTTGTCCTCATCGAAGTCAAAGCCCACGAGTACACACCGGGTAAGATTCTCGACGTCACCACGTTCGAGGTGAAGCCTGCTGACGTCATCAACGTCCAAGCCGTCTACGAGGCCCTTGCGCACCGGCGGACCGTCACCCATCGTACAAGTACTCAAACAGTAGTGCTTTGTGTCCGAACCTGCGCCCGGAGTATCGCATCGTCGTCTCGGCGGGACCGCAGCAGCAGCCGTTCCAGCCGTAGCCCTTCCCCGGGTGCCATGGGCGTTTCAGGAGCGGTCGGACTTAGCAGTCGAGCGTGCCGGCCGGTGCCAGCGCAGTCGGGGCACGGGCCCGCGTGTAGCACTGGACGTCTGGGCCGAGCTTGCCTTTGCGCACCTCCCAGGAGCAGCGTCAGGGCGGGCAACTTGGATACGACCCTGCCCGTCACAGCGGGGGCACGGGGTCGGTGGGCCGGCGGTCTCGTTGGTGCCTGTCCGAGCTTCCTCGGCGTATGCGGCGCTGATGGCGGCGTGCCGGACCCGACGGGAGTGTCGGGCGGGCTGGGTGGCGGTCTTCTAGTCGGTCGGCGGGGAGAACGGGTGAGCGGGGTCGGCGACCTCGAAGGCGTCGGCCCAGGCGCCGAGGGCGTCGACGGACTCGACGGTGCCGTCGGCAAGGGTGATGTCACCGACGAGGTTCCCGCGGGCGTCGCGATCAGCCGGGCTCGGGGAGTGGTCTGTCACGGCGGGGTGTGACGACGGGGCGCGCCGGGGCATGGGGACTGTGGCGTCGGGGACGGCGAATGCGTCGACCCAGGCGTCGAGCTCGCGGTCCGTGAGGGGGGTGCCGTCGCGGCCGACGATGGCGCCGGGTCCGGGCTGCTCGACCTTGCGGCGACCGGCTTGTCCAGCGCTCAACGGGGTCTCCTGGGTGACGGGTCGGGGGAGTGGACGGGCAGGTCAGCTCGAGAGTCTGCTGACCGCGGCCTGGTAGATGGTGTGGTGGTCGCGGGGGCCGACAGCGAGGACGTCGCAGATGAGGTGAGGAGGTAACGGGGCGCCGGCGGGCCTGGGCTCACTCGGTTGGTGCGGCTAGACGCTGCAGGAGCGCTCTGACGTCGTTCGGGCTGAGGCGCGAACCGGCGGCGGCCCGGGTGGTGGCGGTGTCGAGGTCGAGGTCGTCCTCGGCGTGGGTGAGGAGCTGCTCCCACCCGGCCACCGGGACGATGACGGCCTGGGCGCGGCGGTGGGAGCCGAAGTAGACCGGCTCATACTCACCAGCGTCGAATCGCCGGGCGATCTGGTGCAGGGACTCTCGGGCCTCGCCGGTGCTCACGACCGCCATTCGCGAAGGGTACCCAGATCCGTACGCGTTTGGCGGCTCATCGAGCGTGGGTCGAGGACGCCGGCAGGGGTCGGTACCGCGAGGTCGGTGGGTCGGCAGCCCACGCCTGCCGCGGAGGACCGGCCCGCGGATGAGGAGGTCTGACCGCTGAGCCGGGCGGTGACGGGCGATCCGTCGGCCGCAACGGTGGCTGGCCGCCTCCGGGCCTGTTGTGCGGGGAGGGCGAGGACCGCGGCGATGAGGGCGAGGACCTGGACGTTGGGTTGGCTCGCGACGGTGTCGGTGAACAGGGCCGGGTAGGGAAGGACCGCCCACAGCAGGAGCGGTGCGAGCACGAGTGTCCGGCCGCGGCGGGCCACGGCCAGGACGAGGGCAGCGACGAGCCACCCGAGGTGGTGGGACCAGGTGATCGGGGAGTCCAGGCAGGTCAGGCAGCCGACGACCACTAGAGCGGTGACGTCGTCGCCGCGGCGGTGGCAGCGTCGGGCCCGGACCAGCCCCCACCCCGTGAGCAGTGCGCCGGTCGCCAGCGCGACGGTGAGGGCGGCGGTGTGGTCGGGGAGCAGCCGCTGGGTCAGTCCCCACAGGGACCGGTTGCGGGGCCCGTCGCTGGCGCCGACCCGCCCGGTCTGCCAGAGGGCGGTCGTCCAGTACGTCCGGGACGCGGCGGGGAAGAGGGCGGCGGCGGCCGCGGTGATCCCGGCGGCGGTGGCGGCGCCGGTGATCGCGGCCCGGCGTTGGCCGCTGACCCACAGATGGACCAGGAACAGGGCGGGGGTGAGCTTGATCGCGGCCGCGATCCCGATGAGGACCCCGCGGGGCAGCCGGGTCGAGGTGAGCAGGTCGACGGTCACCAGCCCCGCGAGCAGGACCCCGATCTGCCCGAAGGACACGGTGTTCGTCAACGGCTGCAGCGGCAGGCACACCGCGGTGACGGCGAGAGTCCACGGCAGCACCGCCCGAGCAGCCCGGGCGCGGCTGCCGGCGCGAGGAGCCCGGGAAGAGCCCCCGGCGCGGGACAGGCACAGCGCGATGACCGCGGCGGCGGTGAGGACGGTGAGGACCGCGAGCACGGTGCCGGCGGCGGTGCGTCCGAGGGGGAGCAGCACCGTGAACAGGTACGCGGCCAGCGGCGGGTAGGTGAACGCCCCGCCGTGGGTGGAGACCGGGACGTAGGGGTCGTGGTGGTGGAGCACCGCGTGCGCGCCGAGCTGGTACACCTCGGTGTCGACGAACCGGTCAGCAGCAGCCGGGTGGAGTGCCCCGTGCAGGACCAGCAGGAGGCTCCCGGCGAGCAGCACCCCCGCCGCGGCGGCCGCGAGCCGGTACCGCGCACTGGCCCGCGGCATGGCCGCGGGCTCGCGGTGGGACGTCAAGGTCACCGGCGGCGCAGGTGGACGCGCCGGCCGCGGGTGGCCGAGGGAGGTGCCGGTGGCCGGGCAGGTGACCGCAGCCGCGATGGGCACCGCAGCGGTGGGTGCCGCAGCGGTGCGGACCACGGCGGCGGCCACCGGCGCATCGTGACAGCAGTGGCCCGCTGGGTCACGCCAGGCGTCCTGCGCGAGCCCGGCCGCCATCCTGTCCGACCGCCCGACGAGACTCGTGCCGTGACCGCGCCCGTCGACAGTCCTGCCGCCTCGACCGCGTCGCCGCCGGGCTCGCCGGCCGGCCGCGCCGACCCCTACGACGCCCTGCTGCTGCTGGGCTTCGGCGGCCCCGAGAGCCCTGACCAGGTGCTGCCCTTCCTGCGGATCGTCACCGCGGGCCGCGGGATCCCGGACGAGCGACTCGCGGGCGTGGCCGAGCACTACGGGCACTTCGGCGGCCGCAGCCCCATCAACGACCAGTGCCGGGCCCTGCTCGCGGCGATGCGCGCCGACCTCGCCGACCACGGAGTCGCGATCCCGGTGTACTGGGGCAACCGGAACTGGCACCCGTTCCTGGCCGACACCGTGCGCACGATGCGGGTGGACGGCATCCGTCGCGCGGCGGTGTTCGCGACGAGCGCCTACTCCTCCTACTCGGGCTGTCGGCAGTACCGGGAGGACCTCGCAGCGGCCACAGCCGCCGTCGCAGCGGAGTCGACCGGCGACGCGGGGGAGCCACCGGTGCCCCGGCTGGAGAAGCTGCGGCACTACTTCAACCACCCTGGCTTCGTCGACCCGGTCGTCGACGCGGTCCTCGCCGCCCGGTCCGCACTGCCCGACACCGCGCGCGAGGCCGCGGCGATCGTCTTCGTGACCCACTCGATCCCGACGGCGATGGACGCCGGGGCCGCGCCCGGGGGACACGGCTACTCCGGTCAGCACCTCGCACTCGCCGCTGAGGTGGCCGCGCGGGTAGGCGCCGTCGCCGGTACCGAGGTCCCGTACGCCTTGACGTACTGCTCGCGGTCGGGCCCGCCCGGGCAGCCCTGGCTCGAACCGGACGTCAACGACCACCTGCGCGCGCTGGCAGCCGCCGGGACGCCCGGGGTGGTCGTCGTCCCCTTCGGGTTCGTCTCCGACCACATGGAGGTCATCTACGACCTCGACGTCGAGGCCGCCGAGACGGCGGCGGAGCTCGGGCTGCCCTTCGTCCGGGCGGCGACCGTGGGCACCGATCCGCGGTTCGTGGCCGTGCCCCGTGACCTGCTGCTCGAGCGGGCGGCCGTCGAGCGCGCGCGGGCGGCCGGCACCGGGCAGGCGATGGCCGTGCCCGAGCGGCGGGCGGTGACGTCCTGGTCGGCGATGCACGACGTGTGCCCGGTCGGCTGCTGTCCCAACCTCCGCGGTCCCAAGCCGGCGCTGAGCGGGCTGGACGCACCCGACCTCGTCGGGAGCGCGACGTGAGCACCGGTCCGGACGGCGGTGGCGTGGCCGGTCTGCCGGGCGTCGACTCGGCACGGTCCGTCGACTCGGCACGGTCCGTCGGCTCTGCAGGGCCCGTCGACAGGGCGGGGCCCGTCGACAGGGCGGGGCCCGTCGACAGGGCGGGGCCTGCCGGCGCCGCGCTTCCGGTTGGAACCGCGAGGCCAGCCGACCCGTCGGAGCCGGCGGACGCACCTGAGCTGCGTGAGCTCCTCGAGCTGCGCGAGCTGGCGGTCGGTCTGGCCGCCGAGGCGGGCCGGCTCGCACTCGCCCTGCGTCGGCAGGGGGTGGCGGTCGCCGGGACGAAGTCGAGCCGGACCGACGTGGTCACCCGGGCGGACCTGGCGGTGGAGTCCCTCGTCCGAGACCGCCTGGCAGCCGCCCGGCCCGCGGACGTCATCCTCGGCGAGGAGGGCGGCGGGGCCGTGGGCGGGGCCGCCGCGGGGGTCACCGAGTGGGTCCTAGACCCCATCGACGGCACGGTCAACTACCTGTACGACATCCCGACCTGGGCGGTCTCCGTCGCCGTCCGGCGGGACGGGCGGACGCTGGCCGCCGCCGTCGCTAACCCGCCCACCGGAGAGGTGTTCGCGGCTGCAGTGGGACTCGGGGCGACCCTGACCGACGCCGCGGGGAGCCGGCCGCTGCGCCTGGACCCGGCTGCGGCGCCGAGCGAGCTGGCCACGGCGCTCGTCGGGACCGGCTTCGGGTACACCGCGTCGGCCCGGGCCGCCGACGGCCTCGTCGCGGCCCGCCTGCTGCCCCAGGTCCGCGACCTCCGCCGGATCGGTGTCGCCTCCCTCGACCTGTGCGCGGTGGCGGCCGGTCGTCTGGACGCCTACTACGAACGCGGGCTGCACGACTGGGACTACGCGGGCGGAGCGCTGGTCGCAGCGGAGGCCGGGGCCGTGCTGCTCGGTCGGGGCGGACACCCGGTCGGGGCGGACCTGGTCCTGGCCGCGGTCCCGGCGGTGGCCGGCCCGCTGCTGGACGCCCTCGAGCTGCTCTGGGCCGACCCGGCGACGGCCCGACCGGAGCTGTCGGCACCGCCCAGCTGAGGACCGGCCGGACCGTCATAGGGCCGACGGCGCCCCGGGGCGCGGGCGGGACGAGGGGGTCCGGCGAGGTGGGAACACCGGCTCGCCCCGGGCGCTTTACACCTCACGATCGGTGGTGCACACTGCGCGCGCGACCGAGGACGTCCGAACGGGTCAGGTGTCCGGCTCCGCCGTCGGAGCACTCGGCTGGTCTGCTGGCGCCGCTCGGCGCGACGCACGCGCCCATCCGATCCCCGGCCGAACACCGGGCCCGCCCGACTCCTGACCCGACCGGCCGAACGACGATCGTCGCGGGCCGGCCTGCTCACCGCCGACGCAGCACCGCGGCCGCAGCGTCGGCCACCGCGTCCTGCTCGATCCAGCACCGCTCGCGCAGCACCGCCGACCGATCACCCTTCGAGAAGCAGCACCGGACAGCCCGACACCCGGACAGCTCGGCACCCCGACGAACGCGCACCAGGACGGGCCGACCACCTCGACGGTCCGACGCCCGCTCGCTGCACCCGAATAGCACCACCGGCGCAGGACCGGCGCATCGACGCGCCGGGCGCACCGCACCAGGCACCGCCCGGCACCACCAGACAGGGATGACACGCGAATGGCCACCGACTACGACGCACCGCGTCGGACCGACGACGACCTCAACGAGGACAGCATCGAAGAACTGAAGGCGCGGCGGGTCGACAAGGGGACCAGCGCGCTGGACCAGGAGAGCGAGGAGGAGGCCGGGGAGAACTTCGAGCTCCCCGGGGCGGACATGTCGAACGAGGACATGTCGGTCCGCGTGATCCCGCGACAGGCCGACGAGTTCACCTGCTCGATCTGCTTCCTCGTGCACCACCGCAGCCAGCTGGCCGAGCACGACGGCGGTCGACCGGTGTGCCGGGACTGCGCCGCCTGAGCTCCGGGCCCGCAGGGCTTGCTGAACGGGAGCGGGCTCAGCGTGCCGTCCCACCCGGTGGCGCCCGGCGCTCCGCCACCGGCGACGCCGGGTGATCGAGTGCCGGGGGGGCGCCGTCCGGCGCTGTCGAGACGCCGTGATCGGACGGCGGGAGCGCGCCGACGGCACGGGCGACCGCCGCCACCGCCAGCTCAGGTGCGCGGCTGGACACGAACCAGAAGGTCGTCGGGTCCACCGGGTCCACCAGGGTGAGCAGGACCGCACCGGGGATCCAGCCCCGCAGCCGGTACCAGCCGCGTGGGTCGTACCCCGGCCCACGCAGCTGGGTGGCCTGGTCGGGGGACAGGGCCCGTGCACCGGAGAGGACCTCGAAGGGGAGGACCGCGCGGTCCACCCGGACGCCGTCGGTCCGCACGTCGAGCACCGCGCGGGACAACACGAGGGAACCCACCGCCGCCAGCAGCACCGTCACGGTCGCTCCGACCGTCGCAGCGCCGGGTCCCACCGCCGCGGCCAGCGCGAGGGCGACGCTGGCAGCCATCCCGGCCACCGGGACCGCCCACCACAGGGGCGGCCCGAGCCGCTCGTGGTAGAGGACGGTCGGCGACGATCCTTCGACGGCGCGCCCGCCGGCAGCTGGTTGCCCACCCCCCTCCATCCTCAGACTGTGACATCCGGCCCGCCGGGCACCGGGTCGAGGGCGCGTGGACCGGGCGGACGAGCCGATCGAGCAGGGGGTCGTACGGGTGGAACGGTCGGCGCAGGCCGGGTCGGCGCCGGCCGGGTCGATGAAGGCCGGGTCAACGCCGGCCGGCTCGACGCAGGCTGGGTCAGCACCGGCCGGCTCGACGCAGGCCGCCGTCAGCGTCTTCGAGCAGGTCGGACATTTCCACGCTGCCGTCGGCGTCGGTTCCCCGGACGGCCCCACCCTCGCTGTCGCGCCCCGTCAGCTGGCGCTGCGCCAGGACCTGCTGGACGAGGAGGTGGCCGAGCTGCGGGCCGCGGTGGCGGCCGGGGACCTGGTCGCCGTCGCGGACGCTCTCGCCGACATCGTGTACGTCGCCTGCGGGACGGCCCACGTCCTCGGCATCCCCTTCGACGAGGTCTTCGCCGAGGTCCACCGCGCGAACATGAGCAAGCTCGACGCCGACGGGAAGCCGGTCCTCCGGGCCGACGGGAAGGTCCTCAAGGGCCCCTCCTACGTCCCGCCGGACGTGGCCGGTGCGCTCGCTCGCGCCCGCCGGGGTCCGCCGGCGGGCGGCTGAGGACGGCTCCCTGGAGCGCCGACGGGCGGCTGAGGACCGCCGCCGGATCGCCGCGGGGCCCGCTGCCGGCGGTCGGACCCGGCGATAGGGTCGCAGCGTCCCTCCGCCGTCAGCCGTCCGGGAGTCGTCGTGCCGTTGTTCGCCCGCCGCCGCCGGGGCGCCGCTGCGGAGGCGGAGCCGGCTTCCGCGACCCCCCCAGCCGCCGCGACCCCTCCAGCCGCTGGGACGCCGGCCGAGCAGTCGCCGGCCGGCCAGAACCCGGCCGGCCAGACCCCGGCCGAGCTGGCACCGGCCGATCAGTCCGAAGCCGGTGCCGGCGCCGACCCTGTCGAGATGCCGGCGCCCACCGACGCCCCGCCGGCCGCCGTTGCGGTCGACACCTCACAGACCGGCGACGCCCTCGGCGCCGAGGCGAGCGAGGCAGCAGACGACGACGTCGACTCACCGATCCCGACGGGGCCGGTCGGTCCGTTCCCGCGCGACGTGTCCGAGCTGGGCCCGCACGAGCAGTTCCTCGACCTCGGCGCGGTCCGGCTGCCGGTGGCCGACGACGTGCTGGAGGGCATCGAGATCCAGCTGCAGGCCGACCCGGAGACCGATGCGGTGATGGCACTGCTGCTCGTCGACGGGCCGGAGAAGGCCCTCGAGCTGCGGGCCTTCGCGGCGCCGCGCCACGAGACCCTGTGGGACGAGGTGCGGACCGAGATCGCCGCCGAGGCGACAGCGGCCGGCGGGCTGACGCAGCCGGTGGTCGGTCGGTGGGGTGAGGAGCTGCTCATCCAGGTGGGCGTCGTCCTCCCCGACGGTCAGCAGGCCGTGCAGGTCACCCGGTTCGTCGGGGTGGACGGGCCCCGGTGGTTCCTCCGCGGTGCCTTCCTCGGCCGGGCGGCGATCGAACCGGCGACGGCCGACCGCCTCGACGCCGTGCTGTCCGGCTTGAGCGTCGCCCGGGGCCAGGAGCCGATGGCGCCGCGCGACCCGCTGCCGTTCGCCATCCCCGGACAGCCGGCCGGCCAGGTCGACCTCCTCGCCGATGGCGGCCGGGCGCCCCTAGAGCCCTTCGAGCGGGGCCCGGAGATCACCGAGATCCGGTGAGCGACCCGGGCGGGGGACCCCCGGCGACACCACCGCCGCTGGGCGGCGAGCCTCCCGAGACACCGCCGTCGCCGGCCGGGCGGCACACGCTGCTCGCGCTGATGGATTCCGTCGGCGGCGCGGCGGCGCTCGTCGACTCCGCCGCCCCGACGATCGTGTTCGCCCTCACGTACACCCTCGGGGCTCGCCACCTCCGACCGGCGGTGGTGGCGGCGGTGGCGGTCGCCCTCGTCCTCGCGGGCTACCGCCTCCTCCGACGGCAGCCGGTCCGGACCGTCGCGACGGGTTTCCTCGGGATCGCGCTGGCCGCGGCCGTCGCCGTCGCCACCGGCCGGGCTAGTGACTACTACCTCGTCAGCATCATCCGGGCGCTCGGGCTCGCACTGCTCTACGCGGTGTCCGCCCTCGTCCGGTGGCCGGTCATCGGGGTCGTCGTAGGCGCCGCGGCGGGCAACCCGGGCGGGTTCCGGCACGACCCGGAGCAGCTGCGGGCGTACACCCGGGTGACCTGGCTCTGGGTGGCGCTCTTCCTGTTCCGCCTGGCCGTCCGCGGTCCGCTGCTGCTGGCCAACGCCTTCACCTGGCTGTCGGTCACCGACGTGATCATGGGCTGGCCGCTGTTCCTGGCGTGGACCGGCCTGACCTACGTGCTGCTGCGACGGTGGCTGCACGGGTCGGTGTGGGAGGCCGCCCGCGAGGGGATCCTGGCGCGCAACGCGCGCACCGCGCCCGCCCCCGACGCCGGGCCGGGACCCGACCACAGCACCGAGCGCGATGGTGCCGTCACGTCCGACGGTCCCCGCGAGCCCCACGCTGCACACCAGGCCGGTGGTCCCAGCCGGGCCAGCGGTGCCCGCAAGTCCGGCGGTGCCAGTGGGGCGGGCGGTGCCAGCGACGCCGGGGGGGCCCGCGATCGCGACGAGCCCGACGGCCCTCGTGAGCAGGACGGCGGCCGGTGAGCGGCCCCGCGACCGACGAGCTGCTCGGTGCGGAGCTCGAGCTGGACGTCACGGCCGTCGCCCACGGCGGGTCGTGTGTCGCCCGCCACGAGGGTCGCGTCGTGTTCGTCCGGCACACGCTGCCGGGCGAGCGGGTCCGGGTCCGGGTGACCGGGTCCGGCGGAGGCGGGTCCTACCTGCGCGCCGACGCCGTCGAGGTGCTCACGCCGGCGCCCGGACGGGTCACGCCGCCGTGCCCCGCGGCCCGGCCGGGCGGCTGCGGCGGCTGCGACTGGCAGCACGCGTCCCTGGCGACGCAGCGGGAGCTGAAGGGCGCGGTCGTGGCCGAGCAGCTGTCCCGCCTCGCCGGGCTCGACCGGGTCGTGACCGTTGAGCGGGTGCCCCTCCCCGGAGAAGCCGCTTCGTCTCTGCCCGACGAGATCGCGGCCCCGGCCACCGCCGACAGGCTCGACGGAGCCGGGCGCGACCAGGTCACCGAGCCCGACCAGGCCGAGGAGCCCGGGCGCGACGACGGGCTCGGTTGGCGGACCCGGATGCGTCTGCGGACCGACGGTGGCCGCCTCGGCCTGCGCGCCCACGGCTCGCACCGCCTGGTGCCCCTCGAGGACTGCCCGATCGCGGACGTCCGCCTGGGGGTCGGCCACCTCGCGGCGCGGCGGTGGCCCGGGCGGACCGAGCTGTCCCTCGCGGTCGACGCCCGCGGGCACCGCTACGCCGCCGTCGACGGTGTGCCGCGGGCCGGGTCGGCGCACCACCTCCTCGAGCAGGCCGCCGGGCGGGCGTGGCGGGTCGACGGACCGGGCTTCTGGCAGGTGCACCCCGGCGCTGCCGACGTGCTGGTCGCCGCGGTCCGCGGAGCCCTGCGGGCCCGGCCCGGTGAGTCCGCGCTCGACCTCTACAGCGGGGTCGGGCTGTTCGCCGGGGCGCTCGCCGACGACGTCGGCCCGACCGGTGCGGTGGCCGCGGTCGAGTCCGACGCGGGAGCCGTCGCCAACGCCCGGCGCAACCTGCACGGGCTGCCGATGGTCACCCTGTGGGCGGGGGACGTGGCCGAGGTGCTCGCCACCGCCGGTGCCGTGGCGGCGACCGTCGACCTGGTCGTGCTGGACCCGCCCCGGACCGGTGCCCGCGCGGCGGTCGTCGGCGCGATCGCGGACCGGGCACCGCGGGCGATCGCCTACGTGGCCTGCGACCCGGCGGCCCTGGCCCGCGACGTGGCGACCTTCGCCGGCCACGGGTACGTCCTCACCGGCCTCCGCGCGTTCGACCTGTTCCCGATGACCCACCACGTCGAGTGCGTGGCCCTGCTGGAACCTGCCGACCGAGCGGTCCCCGCCGGCGGCTGAGCGACGCTCCCGTGGTGCGCCGGGCGGGCGCCGCCCGGGCCACGGGCGCCGGCTGGGCCGCGGTCAAGGTATCTTGACGTCGAGAGACTTCGGGCGCTCGGCGATACTGCGCTCGGACACGGCGACGCCGGTCGGCGTCGCCGTCGGAGGAGAGGGAACCCGATGAGCCTGGACAGTTTCCGGACGGCCACGACGCTCGACGCCGGCGGCGGGTCGTACCAGGTGTTCTCCCTGCCCCGCCTCGCCGACGCCCTGGGCGGCGCGGCGGGCGCGGCGGTCGCGTCGCTCCCGTACAGCCTCAAGGTCCTGCTGGAGAACCTGCTGCGCACCGAGGACGGCGTCGACACGACCACCGCCGCCATCCGGGCGCTCGCCGGCTGGGACCCGGCCGCCCAGCCCGACACCGAGATCGCGTTCACCCCGGCCCGGGTGGTGATGCAGGACTTCACCGGCGTGCCGTGCATCGTCGACCTGGCGACGATGCGCGAGGCGATCACCGATCTCGGCGGGGACCCGACGAAGGTCAACCCCCTCGCGCCGGCCGAGCTCGTCATCGACCACTCGGTGATCGTGGACGTGGCCGGCCGGGCGGACTCCCTCGAGCGCAACATGGAGATCGAGTACGAGCGCAACCACGAGCGCTACCAGTTCCTGCGGTGGGGCCAGAAGGCGTTCCAGCAGTTCACGGTGGTGCCGCCGGGCACCGGGATCGTGCACCAGGTCAACCTCGAGCACCTCGCCCGCACCGTGTGCACCGGCGACGTCCCGGGTCCGGACGGCGTGCCGGTCCCGACCGCGTACCCCGACACCTGTGTCGGCACCGACTCCCACACGACGATGGTCAACGGCCTCGGGGTGCTCGGCTGGGGTGTCGGCGGGATCGAGGCGGAGGCCGCGATGCTCGGCCAGCCGGTGCCCCTGCTGATCCCGCGGGTCGTCGGCTTCGAGCTCACCGGGCAGGTCCCCGCCGGCTCGACCGCGACCGACGTCGTCCTGACGATCACCCAGCTGCTGCGGGCCCACGGCGTCGTCGGCTCCTTCGTGGAGTTCTTCGGCCCGGGGGTCGCGGCCGTCCCGCTGGCCAACCGCGCGACCATCGGGAACATGAGCCCGGAGTTCGGCTCGACCTGCGCGATCTTCGGGATCGACGAGGTGACGCTGGACTACCTGCGTCTCACCGGGCGCAGTGCCGCCCAGGTCGACCTGGTCGAGGCCTACGCCCGCCACCAGGGCCTCTGGCCCGACCCGGCCGCCCCGGCCCGCTACTCCGAGCACCTGTCCCTCGACCTGTCGACGGTCGTCCCGTCCATCGCCGGCCCGCGCCGTCCGCAGGACCGGATCGCGCTGTCCGAGGCGGCGCAGGCCTTCCGGGCTGCCCTCGGCGACTACGTGGTCGACGGCGACGACCCGGCGGGGGACCCGGTGTCCGTGCGGGGGCCCGCCGACGAGGCGTCCGCGGAGTCCTTCCCGGCCAGCGACGCCCCGGCGACCGCGCCGGTGGCCGGCGGCGCCGACCCCGCCGACGCCCCGGTCCAGCCGATGGCCGCCCCGCCCGGCGGTGGGCGGGCGCACCGCCGGGTGCCCGTCACCCTCGACAGCGGCCAGACCGTGGTCCTCGACCACGGCGCGGTCGTGATCGCGGCGATCACCTCCTGCACCAACACGTCGAACCCCTCGGTGATGGTCGCCGCCGCCCTGCTGGCGAAGAAGGCGGTCGAGCGCGGGCTGTCCACCCGGCCGTGGGTGAAGACGTCGCTGGCGCCGGGCAGCAAGGTCGTCATGGACTACTACGACCGGGCCGGGCTCACGCCCTACCTGGACAAGCTGGGGTTCAACCTCGTCGGCTACGGCTGCACGACCTGCATCGGCAACTCCGGCCCGCTGCCCGACGCCGTGTCCGCGGCGATCGCCGAGCACGACCTCGTCGTCGGTGCCGTCCTGTCCGGCAACCGGAACTTCGAGGGCCGGATCAACCCGGACGTGCGCCTGAACTACCTCGCGTCCCCGCCGCTGGTCGTCGCCTACGCCGTCGCCGGGACGATGGACCTCGACCTGACCACCGAGGCGCTCGGCACCGGGACCGACGGCCGGGAGGTGTTCCTGGCCGACCTGTGGCCGACGCCGGCGGAGGTCGCCGCGGTGGTCGACTCCTGCATCACCACGGCGATGTTCACCACCGACTACGCCGATGTCTTCGCCGGCGACGAGCGCTGGCAGTCCCTGTCCACCCCGGAGGGCTCGACCTTCGCGTGGGACGAGGCATCGACCTACGTCCGCAAGCCGCCGTACTTCGACGGGATGCCGGCGGCGCCCGCGGCGGTGACCGACATCACCGGTGCCCGGGTGCTCGCCCTGCTCGGGGACTCGGTGACCACCGACCACATCTCACCCGCCGGCTCCATCAAGGCGGGCAGCCCGGCGGCGGAGTACCTGTCCGGACACGGGGTCCAGCGCGGCGACTACAACTCCTACGGCTCCCGACGGGGCAACCACGAGGTGATGATCCGCGGCACCTTTGCGAACATCCGGCTGCGAAACCTGCTCCTGGACGGCGTCGAGGGCGGCTTCACCCGAGACTGGACGGCTCCGGACGCACCGCAGGTGACGATCTACGCGGCGTCGCAGGCGTCCCGTGCCGCCGGCGTCCCGCTGGTGGTCCTCGCCGGCGCCGAGTACGGCTCCGGGTCCTCGCGGGACTGGGCGGCGAAGGGCACGGCGCTGCTGGGGGTCCGGGTGGTGCTCGCCCGGTCCTTCGAGCGGATCCACCGGTCGAACTTGATCGGGATGGGAGTGCTGCCGGCGCAGTTCCCGCCGGGGCAGTCCGCGGCGTCACTCGGCCTGGACGGCAGCGAGACCTACGCCGTGTCCGGGATCACCGCTCTCGACCAGGGCGTGGTCCCGCCGACGGTGGCCGTCACCGCGACCCGGGCCGACGGCACGGTCGTCTCCTTCGACGCGGTGGTGCGGATCGACACCCCCACGGAGGCCGACTACTACCGCCACGGCGGGATCCTGCCGTTCGTGCTGCGCCAGCTCGCCGCCTGAGGTCCGGGTGCCGCGGCACTGGGCGGACGGGCACCGGCGGGTACCGGCGGGTACCGGCGACGGTGGCCCGGCTAGGCCGGAGCGTCCGGCCGGGTCCCGGCGGGCCGCTCCGACCGCAGCTCCGCGGGCAGCGCGGCGGCGATCCGGGCGCCGACGGCCGCCGCGGCGGCGTCGTCGGCGTAGCGGCGGCGCGGCCAGAAGAAGCCGCGCAGCCCGTCGCCCTTCGTGCGCGGGAGGACGTGGACGTGCAGGTGTGGCACCGACTGGCTGACCCGGTCGTTGGTCGCGACGAAGGCCCCGCCCGCCCCGAGGCCGTCGCGGACCGCCCGCGCCACCGCCCGGACCACCGAGTAGAGCGGGGCCAGCAGATCGTCGGGCAGGTCGTCGAAGGTCTCCAGGTGCCGGCGTGGCACGACCAGCACGTGTCCCTCGAACACCGGGCGGACGTCGAGGAAGGCCACCACGTCGGCCGTCTCGGCCACCACGACCGCCGGCTCGCTCCCGCTGACCACCGCACAGAACACACACGTCACCGGCCCCACCCTCCCAGTCCCGGGCCGGGGTGGACGGCATCGGGACAGGAGCCCGCTGCACAGCCGCCGGCCGGGGCGCGGTCGCCGTCCGGGGCCCCGCACCTACGATCGACTGGTGGGGAAACGGGTTCTGGACGACGTGCACGGCCCCCGCGATCTCCGCGACCTGAGCCCCGAGCAGCTCGACACCCTGGCCCTGGAGCTGCGCCGCCAGCTCATCTCCACCGTCTCCCGCACCGGCGGGCACCTCGGCCCGAACCTCGGGGTGGTGGAGCTGACCCTGGCCGTGCACCGGGTCTTCGACTCACCGACCGACCGCATCGTGTTCGACACCGGCCACCAGTCCTACGTGCACAAGCTGCTGACCGGCCGGGTCGACGCCTTCGACACCCTCAAGAGCCGGGGCGGGCTGTCGGGCTACCCGAGCCGCGCGGAGTCCCCGCACGACGTCGTCGAGAACTCCCACGCGTCGGCGTCGCTGTCCTGGGCCGACGGGCTCTCGCGGGCGGCCGAGCTGCGCGGTGAGCGCCACCACACCGTGGCCGTCGTCGGGGACGGCGCGCTCACCGGCGGGATGGCCTGGGAGGCGCTGAACAACATCGCCGCCGGCCAGCGGCGGGTCGTCGTGGTCGTCAACGACAACGGCCGCTCCTACACCCCGACGGTCGGCGGGCTCGCGCTGCACCTGGCCAGCCTGCGCACCCACCCGCGCTACGAGCAGGTGCTGGACACGGTCCGCGCGGCACTCGGGCGGACGCCCGTGGTCGGCCGGCCGCTGTTCGACGCCCTGCACGGGGCGAAGAAGGGGCTGAAGGACCTGCTGGCTCCCCAGGGGCTGTTCGAAGACCTCGGGCTGAAGTACGTCGGGCCGGTCGACGGCCACGACCGGGTCGCCCTCGAAGCCGCACTGGGGGCCGCCCGGCGCTTCGGCGGGCCGGTGATCGTGCACGCGGTGACCCGCAAGGGCGAGGGCTTCGGGCCGGCGCTGCGCCACGAGGAGGACAACTTCCACTCCCCGAAGCCGTTCGACCCCGTGACGGGCGTGCTGGTGACCCCGGCCGGCGCGGACTGGACCTCGGTCTTCCGCGAGACCGTCGTGGAGATCGCCCGGGAGCGCCCGGACGTCGTCGGGATCACCGCGGCGATGCTCTACCCGACCGGCCTGGACGCCTTCGCCGAGGAGTTCCCCGAGCGGGTGGTCGACGTCGGGATCGCCGAGCAGCACGCGGTGACCTCGGCCGCGGGGATGGCCGCCGGTGGGCTGCACCCGGTGGTGGCCCTGTACTCCACGTTCTTGAACAGGGCGTTCGACCAGGTGCTCCTCGACGTCGCGCTGCACCGCGCCGCGGTCACCCTCGTCCTGGACCGGGCCGGGATCACCGGCGACGACGGACCGAGCCACAACGGGGTCTGGGACCTGGCGGCGATGGCGATGGTCCCGGGACTGCGAGTGGCCGCCCCCCGGGACGCGCCGCGGCTGCGGGCACTGCTCCGCGAGGCCGTCGCGATCGAGGACGGGCCGACCGTCGTCCGGTTCCCGAAGGGCGCGCTGCCCGCCGACGTGCCCGCCCTCCCGCCCCTGCCCGATGAGGATGGTCAGTCCGGTGAGCCGGGCGAGTCCGGCGTCGACGTCCTGCGCCGCAGCGTCGCAGACGGCGCGGAGCCCGAGGTGCTGCTCGTCGCGGTCGGCGCCCTCGCGGCGATGTCGCTGGAGGTCGCGGACCGCCTCGGCGCGCAGGGCATCGGGGTGACGGTCGTCGACCCGCGGTGGGTGCTCCCGGTCGCCCCCGGCCTGGTCGCCATGGCGGCGCGCTACCGGCTGGTGGTGTGCGTCGAGGACGGGGTGCGGGCCAACGGCGTCGGCGCGGTCCTCGCCCGGGAGGTGGCCGATGCCGGCTGCTCGACGGGCGTGCGGTGCGTCGGAGTCCCGGCAGTCTTCCCGGCGCACGGCAGCCGCGCCCAGGTGCTCGCCGCCTGCGGGCTGACCGCCCAGGACGTGGCCCGCGACGTCGCCGGCTGGGTGGCGGCGCTGCCGGCAATCGAGGCCACCCCGTCCGAGGCGTCCAGCGGACCGGCGCTCAACCAGGACTGAGGTGCACCGGACCGCCCGGGAGGAGCAGCTGGCGACACCCGCCCCGGCACGACTGGTCTCATCGAGGCACGATGGACAGATGAGCGACCTCGGCTACTTCGGCCCGGACAGCGTCTCCTGGCGGGTCTTCACCGAGCCGGCGTCCGGGATCGGCGGGCTGCGCTCGCTGCTCCTGCAGGCGCTGCACCCGCTCGCGATGGCCGGGGTGGCCGACCACTCGAGCTTCGCCCGCGACTTCTGGGGGCGGATGGCGCGGACCGGGGAGTACGTGCAGACGCTGGTGTTCGGGACCCGGGAGCAGGCCGACGCGATCGCCGCCCGCGTCCGGGCCATCCACCCGCACATCCGCGGCGTCGACCGGGTGACCGGGCGGCCCTACCGGGCCGACGACCCGGAGCTGCTGCGCTGGGTGCACGTCGCGGAGATGGAGTCCTTCGTCGACTGCGTGCAGCGCTCGGGTGCCGGGCTGACCGCTGCGGAGGTCGACCGCTTCTACGCCGAGCAGCAGATCGCTGGCCGCCTCATCGGGGTGTCCGACGTCCCCACCAGCGCTGCAGAGGTGGCCGCCTACTACGCGCGCGTGCGACCCGAGCTCGTCGCGTCACCGATCGCCGAGGAGGCGTCGGCCAGGCTGCTGCTGGTGGCGCTGCCGCGTCCGACCCGGGCGCTGCAGCCGGCCTGGACCGCGGTCTGCTCCCTCGCCGTGACGACCCTGCCCCAGTGGGCGCGGCGGCTGTACGGACTGCCCGCGCTCGGCCTCACCGACATCGGTGCCACCGTGGCGCTGCGAGCGGTCCGGGCGGCCGCGGCGCCGCTGCCGCTGAGCATGCGCCTCGGGCCGATCGCCCAGGACGCCCTGGCCCGCGCCGCCGCCTGAGCGCGCACGCGCCCGCGCGGCGGCCTGAGCCGCACTCGGCCGCGCCCCTTCCTCGTCCCGCGGCGGGCCGGACTGGACGACCGGCGGCGGGGGTCGCGCCGGCAGCGCTCCGGCGCTTGGATCGGTCCATGAACCCGCGCGCCGGACAGCTCGCCCGCCCTGAGGACCTCGTCGACCTCGACGCCCTGCTGGCCGCCTACGGCGACCGCCGCCCTGACCCGTCGGACCCGGCCCAGCGCGTCGTCTTCGGGACCTCCGGGCACCGGGGATCAAGCCTGGACACGGCTTTCAACGAGGCCCACATCCTGGCGATCACGCAGGCGATCTGCGAGTACCGGGCCGCCGAGGGCACCACCGGCCCGCTGCTGATCGGGCGTGACACCCACGCGCTGTCCGAGCCGGCATGGCGGACCGCGCTGGAGGTGCTCGTCGCCAACGACGTCACCGTGCTCGTCGACGACCGCGACGACGTGACCCCGACCCCGGCGGTGTCGCACGCGATCCTGCGGCTCAACGGGCGCGGCACGGCGCCGCCGGACTCCCTGGCCCGCGGCGGGGCCGACGGCATCGTCGTCACCCCGTCGCACAACCCGCCCCGCGACGGCGGCTTCAAGTACAACCCGCCGCACGGCGGGCCCGCGGACTCCGCCGCCACCGCGACGATCGCGGCCCGGGCCAACGCCCTGCTCGAGGACGACCTGCGGGGTGTCCGGCGGGTGCCGTTCGACCGGGCGCGGGCTGCCGCCCAGCCGTACGACTTCCGGAGCCACTACGTCGCGGACCTGCCGTCGATCCTCGACCTGAACGCGATCCGCGACGCCGGGGTGCACATCGGCGCGGACCCGCTCGGCGGGGCGAGCGTCCACTACTGGGACGCCATCGCCGAGGCGCACCGACTGGACATCATCGTGGTCAACCCCGACGTCGACCCGCGGTGGGCGTTCATGACCCTCGACACCGACGGCAAGATCCGGATGGACTGCTCCTCGCCGTCGGCGATGGCCACCCTCATCGGTGCCCGCTCGAGCTATGACATCGCCACCGGCAACGACCCGGACTCCGACCGGCACGGGATCGTCACCCCCGACGCGGGGCTGATGAACCCGAACCACTTCCTCGCCGTCGCGATCGCGCACCTGCTGGGCACCCGCTCGTGGGGGACGGGAGCTGCCGTCGGCAAGACCCTCGTCTCCTCCTCCCTCATCGACCGGGTGGTCGCGGGGCTGGACCGGACCCTGCTCGAGGTCCCGGTCGGGTTCAAGTGGTTCGTCCCCGGACTGCTCGACGGCAGCGTCGTGTTCGGCGGCGAGGAGAGCGCCGGGGCCAGCTTCCTGCGCCGCGACGGCGGCGTCTGGACGACCGACAAGGACGGGATCATCCTGGCGCTGCTGGCGAGTGAGATCCGCGGGGTGACCGGCCGGACCCCGAGTGAGATCCACGGCGAGCTCGTCGGGAGGTACGGCGCGTCGGTGTACGCCCGCGTCGACGCACCCGCCGACCGCGACCAGAAGGCGCGCCTGAGTGCCCTCGCACCGGAGGACGTCACCGAGACCGAGCTGGGCGGGGAGCCGATCACCGCCCGGCTGACGACGGCTCCCGGCAACGGCGCCCCGATCGGCGGGCTGAAGGTGACCACCGCGAGCGCCTGGTTCGCGGCCCGCCCGTCGGGCACCGAGGACGTCTACAAGATCTACGCCGAGTCCTTCCTCGGCGAGGACCACCTGCGCTCGGTGCAGGCCGAGGCGCGCGCCGTGGTCGACGCCGCCCTGGCCGTCTGACCGCACGTCTGACCGCCGCCGCGGCGGGGTCAGGCCACCGCAGCGGCGAGCAGCGGCGCGGTGATCTCGACCTGCCACCGGCGCGCGCCCTGGGCGTCCAGCCAGCGCTCGACGTCGACCTCGCCGTGCTCGGCGGGCGGCGCCCAGGTGAGCCGGCGGACGAGGTCCGGGGAGAGCAGGTTCTCGACCGGCAGCTCCCGCTCGGCGGCAGCGGCGAGCATCGCGGCCCGGGCGGCGCCGAAACGCTGGGCGGCGGCCGGGTCGCGGTCCGCCCACGTCCGGGTCGGGGGGAGCTCACCGCCCCGGGCGCTCATCGCGGGCAGCTCCGCGTCGGGCAGCGCCGCCGCCCGCTGCAGCGCGGCCAGCCAGGTCCCCGAGATGGCGCGGTTGGCCCGGCCGCCGAAGACCGGGAGCGCGGTGAGCTCGGCCACCGTCGTCGGGTTGCGCCGGGCCGCGTCGACCACCGCGCGGTCGGGGAGGATCCGCCCGGGGGCGATGTCGCGGGCGGCGGCGATGGTGTCGCGGGCCCGCCAGAGCTCGCGCGCCGCGGCCAGCTCTCGTGGGCGGCGCAGCTGGTGCAGCCCGGACACCCGCCGCCAGGGCTCGTCACGGGGCGGCGGCGGCGGTGCCGCCAGGACGGCGGCGAACTCCTGGCGGGCCCAGTCCAGCTTCCCGGCGGCGTCGAGTCGGTCCACCAGGACCTCGCGCATCTCCAGCAGCAGCTCGACGTCGAGGGCGGCGTAGACGAGCCAGTCCGCGGGCAGTGGGCGGGTCGACCAGTCCGCCGCCGAGTGCTCCTTGCGCAGTCCGATCCCCAGCAGCGACGCGGTCATCGCCGCCAGACCGACCCGGGGGAGGCCGAGCAACCGGCCGGCGAGCTCGGTGTCGAACAGCGACCGCGGACGCAGCCCGAGCGCTGCGAGGCAGGCGAGGTCCTGATTGGCCGCGTGCAGCACCCACTCCGCGTCGCCGATCGCGTCGTCCAGGACCGTCAGGTCCGGCAGCGGGACAGGGTCGACCAGCGCACTGCCGGCGCCGTCGCGGCGCAGCTGGACAAGGTAGGCGCGCTGGCTGTACCGGAAACCCGAGGCCCGCTCGGCGTCCAGCGCGACGGGCCCGGAGCCTGCCGCGACGGCCGCCGCCAGCTCGGCGAGGGCGCTCGAACGGGCGGTCAGGGCGGGCACCCCGTCCCGCGGCGCCGTCCGGACCGGGACGACCGGCGCCGGCTCCTCGATCCGCTCCGCGGGTTCGACCAGTGCCGGCTTCTCGATGGGAGCCGGCTTCTCGATCGGCGCCGGCGCCGGCTCCTCCACCAGTCCGGTCCGATCGGTCGGCTCGGCCGCTGCGTCGGACCCGGTGGGCGCGGCTGCGTCCCCGTGCGGCAGATCGGAGTCCTGCGGGCCGGTGCTCACCGGCCCCGGTTCGGGCGGGGTCGGCGTGGGTCGGTGCCCGGCTTTGCGGTGGCCGAGCCCTGCGCTGCCGCGGTGGGGGTCGGGGACTGCCCGACCAGGGCGAGCACCACCGGCGCGAGGCCCGCGGCCGTCGCCAGCAGGTCCGTCCAGGCGAGGGCGTGGGCCCCGGCGTCGCTGGCGCCGGGGGAGTCGCCGGTCGGCGTCCACGAGGCGCGGATCTCCACCTCGCTGCGCGCCGGGTCGCCGGACAGGCCGCCGAACCCCTGGGAGACCGTGCGGGTGACGGTGCCGCTGCCGGCGGTGTGCGGGGCGCCCCGGCTGGCCAGGGACTCGGTCAGCCAGGACCAGGCGACCTCGCAGAGCAGCTGGTCGTCGGCGAGGTCCTGCTCGACGGCCGCGCGGACGTAGGCCACGAACCGCGACGTGCCCGCCCACGCGTCCTGCCCGGCCGGGTCGTGCAGGAGCACCAGCCGTCCCGTCGCGAGGTCCTCCTCGTCGACGACGATCTCCGCGGCCAGCGCGACGGCGTACGGGGCGAGGCGGGTGGGCGCCGGGGTCTCGCTGACGACGACCTCCGGACGAGGGCGCAGCGCGGTCATCGCCGCGAGCGCCCGGGCGAACGCCGGCGGCGTGTCGTGCTCCCCGGGGGCCAGCATGCGACTCAGCGTACGGAGGCCGTCCGGACCGGCCGGACCGACACGCGAGCCCCGTGGGACGATCGGTCGTGATCCCACCCGGCGTCCCGGCGCCCCTCGCCGACGCCCCGTTCCTCGCCGCGTGCGCCGGTCGGCGCCCCTCGCGGCTGCCCGTCTGGTTCATGCGCCAGGCCGGCCGGTCGCTGCCGGAGTACCGCCGGGTACGGGCCGGGATGGGCATGCTCGAGGCCTGCCTGGACACCGCGACCGTCGTCGAGGTGACGCTGCAGCCGGTGCGCCGCTACGGCGTGGACGCGGCGATCCTGTTCTCCGACATCGTGACGCCGCTGGCCGCCGCCGGGTTCGGCGTCGACATCGTCGCCGGGCGCGGTCCGGTGGTGGCCGACCCGGTGCGCTCCGCCGCCGACGTCGACCGGATCACGGTCCCGACGCCGGCCGCCTACGCGCCGGTGACCGACGCCGTCCGCGAGCTGGCCGCGGTGCTCGGGGGAACACCGCTCATCGGGTTCGCCGGGGCCCCGTTCACCCTGGCGAGCTACCTCGTGGAGGGCGGCCCGAGCCGCGACCACGCCCGGACGAAGGCCCTGATGCGCACCGACCCGGACACCTGGGACGCGCTGCTCGGACGGCTCGCCGAGGTGGCGGCGGCGACGCTGGCCGCGCAGGTGGGCGCCGGCGCGTCGGCCGTCCAGCTGTTCGACTCCTGGGCGGGGACCCTCTCGGCCGCGGAGTACACCCGGCACGTCCTGCCGCACACCCGCGCCGTCCTGACCGACCCGCGCCTGGCGGGCGTCCCGAGGATCCACTTCGGGGTGGGGACGGGGGAGCTGCTGGGGCTGCTCGGGCCGGCGGCGGGCGCGGACGTCGTGGGCGTCGACTGGCGGACGCCGCTGGACGAGGCCGCCGGCCGGATCGGGCCGGGCGTGGCCGTGCAGGGCAACCTCGACCCGACGCTGGTGTTCGCCCCCGCACCGGTGTGGGAGGCCGCGGTCCGCGCAGCGGTCGACGCCGGGGCCGCGGCGGCCGGGCACGTCGTCAACCTCGGGCACGGCGTCCTCCCCGACACCGACCCGGACGTCCTGGCCCGGATCGTGGACCTGGTGCACGCCCTCCTCGTCCCGCCCACTCGGGCGCCGGGTCCCGGGCGTGCTGCGCCGGCTGGAGACTCCCCGGCAGCGGCTGCGGCTGCGGACACCTCGCGGCAGGGGTGAGCCCGCTGCGGGTCGTCGTCGTCGGCGGCGGGATCGCCGGGCTCACCGCCGCGTGGGAGGCCGTCGCCCTCGGCGCCGAGGTGACCGTCCTCGAGCAGGCGCCGAGGGTCGGCGGCGCACTCGCGCTGACCTCGCTGGCCACCGCGGGCGGGCGGGTGGTCGTCGACGCCGGCGCGGAGGCGTTCCTGGCCCGGCGCCCCGAGGTCACCCGGCTCGCCGCCGAGGTCGGGCTCGCGGCGGACCTCGTGCACCCGGTGACGACCTCGGCCCGGGTCTGGTCCCGTGGGCGCGCCTGGCCGCTCCCGCCGGGCACCGTGCTCGGCATCCCGGCGAGCACGGACGGCCTGGCGGGGCTCTTGACGGCGGCGGAGGTGGCTCGGGTGGCGGCCGAGCGCTCGCTGCCGCCCCTGCGCAGCGGCGGCCCCACGGCTGACCCTGGCGGGCTGGGGAGTCCCGACGGCGCCGGCGGTGTTGGTGACGTCCCCCACCTCGGCGGCCTGGGTGACGGTGGCGACGTCGCGGTCGGGGAGCTGGTGGCCGAGCGGTTGGGTGACGCCGTGGTCGACCGGCTCGTCGAGCCGCTGCTGGGGGGCGTCTACGCCGGGCGGGCCCGTGAGCTGTCCCTCGCCGCGGTCTCGCCCGCGCTGGCCGCCGCACTGCGGACCGCACCCACCGTCCTGGACGCGGCCGCAGCGGTCGCCTCGGCCGGCACCGGCTCGGCGCTGGCCTCGACGGGACCGGTGTTCGGCGGCATCCGCGGCGGGGTCGGGCGGCTTCCGGGCGCGGTCGCCGCCGCACTGCGGGCGGCCGGTGCCACGGTCCGGACCGGGACGACCGTCCGGCACCTCGCGCGGGCGGGCAGCGGCTGGGAGGTGACGACCGGGCCGACCGGCGAGGAGGCGACCGTCGCCGCGGACGGGGTGGTGCTGGCCGTGGGAGCCGCCCCAGCGCGCAGGCTGCTGGGCACCGCCGGCCTCGGCGCCGCCGCTGACGCCCTGGGACCGATCGAAGACGCCTCGGTGGGCATCGTGCTGCTCAGCCTCGCAGCGGGGGGCGCGCTGGCCACGGCGGTGGCGGACACGTCGGGGATCCTCGTGCCGCCGGTCGAGGGGCTGCTGGCGAAGGCCGCCACCTGGTCGAGCAGCAAGTGGGAGTGGGTCGCGTCCGCAGCGCCGGAGTCGGTGGTGCTCCGGGCGTCGGTGGGCCGCGCGGGGGAGTCCGCGGCGCTCGCCCGGCCCGACGCGCAAATCATCGCCGCGGTGCTGGCGGACCTCGAGACGCTGCTCGGCGTCCCGCTGGCGACGTCGGTGCTCGACGCGCGGGTCGCACGATGGGGTGGCGCGCTGCCCCAGTACCGCCCCGGCCACCTCGACCGCGTCCGGGCCATGCGTGCGCTGCTCGCGGCGACCCCTGGGCTCGCGGTCAGCGGCGCAACGGTCGACGGGGTGGGCATCCCGGCGTGCATCGCCTCCGGGCGGGCCGCGGCCCGCCAGGTGATCGCCGCTCAGCTGACCGGCACCCTCAGCTGACCGCCGCGGCCCGCTGACCGGCGCCGTCAGCTGATCGGCAGCGTCAGGCGACGGGTCGCTCGGCCGGCTCGTCCGCGCTCGCGAAAGTCAGGCTGATCGAGTTGATGCAGTACCGGTCGTCGGTGGGCGTCGCGTACCCCTCGCCGTGGAAGACGTGGCCCAGGTGCGATCCGCAGGCGGCGCACCGGACCTCGACCCGGCTCATGCCCATGGCACGGTCCTCGATCAGCTCGACGGCGTCGGAGTCGGCCGGGTCGTAGAACGACGGCCACCCGCAGTGGCTCTCGAACTTGGTGGTGCTCCGGAACAGCTCCGCGCCGCACGCGCGGCAGGCGTAGACCCCGGCGGCGGTCGTGTCGGTGTACTCCCCGACGAACGGCCGCTCGGTCCCGGCCTTGCGCAGCACGGCGTACTCCTGCGGAGTGAGCTGCGCCCGCCACTCCGCCTCGGACTTCTGGACCTTCGTCGTCATGACCCGACGGTAGTCGGCGGCCCAGCAGGAGGCCGGTGCGGCCGCGAGGACGCGTCAGGAGCGGTCCGAGCCGCCGTCCTCCTCGTCGCCGCGGTCGGCGTCGGCGTCGGCGTCGGGGCGCGCGCGGCTGGGCTGCACGCGCTTCGGCTCGCCCGGCATCTTGGGGTACTCGGGGGGGTAGGGCAGGTCGGCCTCGCCGTGGTCGCGCTCGTCGCGCCGGGCCATCTCCAGCAGAGGCTCGAGGTCGGCGCCGGGATCGGTGTCGACGGGAGAGTGCAGGTCCCCGACCTCGGCGAAGCGGGCGGGCATCGTGTGCACCGTGAAGTCGAAGGGGTCGACGTCGTCCAGCTCCTCCCACCGCAGCGGCGCCGACACCCGGGCCCCGGGCCGGGCGCGGATCGAGTAGGCACTGGCGATCGTGCGGTCGCGCGCCATCTGGTTGTAGTCGACGAACACCCGCACGCCGCGGGTCTCCTTCCACCAGTTGACCGTCACCTGGTCCGGCAGCCGGCGGGACAGCTCCCGTCCGAGGGCGATGACCGCCCGGCGGGCCTGGGTGAACGACCACTGCGGCCGGATCGCGACGTACACGTGCAGCCCCCGCCCGCCCGACGTCTTCGGGTAGCCGGTGTACCCGAGCTCGGTGAGCAGCGCGCGCAGTTCGTGGCCGGCGCGACGGGCGTCGGCGAAGTCGGTGCCCGGCTGGGGGTCGAGGTCGATGCGCAGCTGGTCCGGGCTCTCCAGCTGAGGCCGCCGCACCGGCCACGGGTGGAAGGTGAGTGTCCCGATCTGCGCGGCCCAGGCCACGACCGCCAGCTCCGTCGGACAGATCTCGTCGGCGGTCCGGCCGCTGGGGAAGCCGATGGTCGCCGTCTCGACGTAGGGCGGGGCGCCCTTCGGCAGGCGTTTCTGGTAAAACCCGTCGCCGGTGTTGTCTGTCCGGGTCGACAGCCGCGCCTCGGGGGACCACCCGCCCGGCCAGCGTTCCAGGGTGACCGGCCGCTCCGCGAGGGCGCCGAGGATCCCGTCGCCGACGGCGAGGAAGTACGCGACCACGTCCCGCTTGGTGATCGCGGCGTGGCCGTCGGCCGCCGGGAAGATCACCCTGTCAGGGCTGGTGATCCGCACCGTCCGTCCGGCCGCGACGACCTGCTCGGGAGGTCCGGCGGGTGCCCGCGACGGCATCAGCGGCCCACGCTCTCGGGGTCGGTGAACACCTTCGGCAGCTCGAAGCGCAGCGGCCGCTCGAGCTGGTCGTAGGTGCAGGACCGCGGGTCGCGGTCCGGGCGCCAGCGCCGGAACTGCGCGGTGTGGCGCAGCCGGTCGCCCTGCATCTGGTCATAGGCGACCTCGAGCACCCGCTCGGGCCGCAGCGGCGTGAACGACAGGTCCTTCCCGGAGTTCCAGCGCGAGACCGCCCCCGGCAGTCGCCCGGCGTCGACCGGAGGCGCTGACCACTCGCCCCACGGATGGCTCGACAGGTCGTCCGGCGCGAGGCGCAGGACGCTCAGCTCCGTGAACAGCTCCGCCCGGCGCGCCATCGGGAACGATGCGCAGACCCCGATGTGGGCCAGGCGGCCGCTGTCGTCGAACAGCCCGAGCAGCAGCGACCCGACCAGCGGGCGCTGGGGTGTCGACGCCTTGTGCTCTCGGATCCCGGCGACCACCACGTCGGCGGTCCGGTCGTGCTTGATCTTCGTCATCGCGCGGACGTCCGGCTGGTACGGGGCGCCGCGGGGCTTGGCGACCACGCCGTCCAGCCCAGCACCCTCGAATGCCCGGAACCAGTTCCGCGCCACCTCGACCGACCGGGTAGTCGGGGTGAGGGTCACCCCGGGAGCCGACGGCGGCCGGACCTCGAGCAGCGTCTCGAGGGCCTCGCGGCGCTCGCTGAACGGGAGGCCGGTGACGTCGACGTCTCCCAGTGCCAGCAGGTCGAACGCGACGAACACCGCCGGCGTGCGGGTGGACAGCGTGGTCACCCGGCTCGCCGCGGGGTGGATCCGCTCCTGCAGGCGCTCGAACTCCAGGTGGCCGCCGACGGGCACGATGATCTCGCCGTCGATGACGCACCGCGGCGGCAGCGCCGACCGCACCGCCTCGACGACCTCCGGGAAGTAGCGCGTCATCGGCTTCTCGTTGCGGCTGCCCAGCTCGACCTCGCCGCCGTCGCGGAACACGATGGTCCGGAAACCGTCCCACTTCGGCTCGAAGAGGAAGTCGCCCTCGGGGATCGCCGCCGCGACCCGGGCGAGCATCGGTGCAACGGGTGGCATCACCGGCAGGTCCACGTCGGGCATCATCGCCCCCTGCCCGGCTCGGGGAGACTGCCCGGGTGCCGCGCCGACTCGTCGACATCGACCCGCGGCCCGACGAGCGGCGGCTGCTTGCCGATCTCGCCGTCCCGGCGGGGTTCACCGGCGCCACCCTGGACTCCTACCTCCCGGACCCGGCGGAGCCCACGCAGGCCGCGGCGCTCGCGACGGTCGCCGGCTTCGCCACCACGCTCGCGACAGGAGCCGCGGGGGCGGGTACCGGCGGGCGGGTGCCCGCGGTCCGCGAGCGGCTGTCGCGCCGCCGTCGCCGCCGGCCGCCGGCGGTCCGCGGGCTGTACCTCGACGGCGGCTTCGGCGTCGGGAAGACGCACCTGCTCGCGGCGGCCGCGACGGCCCTGCGGGCAGCCGGCCTGCCAGTCGTGTACGGCACCTTCGTGGAGTACACCCACCTGGTCGGCGCGCTCGGGTTCGCCGGCGCGTGCGACGCGCTGAGCAGGTCCCGGCTGCTGTGCATCGACGAGTTCGAGCTCGACGACCCGGGGGACACCATGCTCATGTCCACCCTGCTCGGCCGGCTCGCCGACGCCGGCGTCGCGCTGGCCGCCACGAGCAACACCCTGCCCGGCGCCCTCGGCCAGGAGCGGTTCGCGGCCGCGGACTTCGTCCGGGAGATCCACGGTCTGGCCGCGCACTTCGAGGTCGTGCACATCGACGGCCCGGACCACCGCCGCTCCGAGCGCGTCGCGCCGGCCCCGCCCCTGGCGCCGGGCGAGCTCGCCGCCTGGGTCGACGCCCGCGGTACCGCTGCCACGCTGGACCACCTCGACCGGCTGCTCGCGCACCTCCGCGCGGTCCACCCGTCGCGTTACGGCGCACTGCTGGACGGGGTCGCGGCCGTCGGGATCGCCGGGACGGCGCCGGTCTCGGACCAGGACGCGGCGCTGCGTCTGGTCGTCCTGGTCGACCGGCTCTACGACCGCGGCGTGCCGGTCGCGCTGAGCGGGTGCCGCCTCGGGGACCTGTTCCCCGAGGCACTGCTGGCCGGCGGCCACCGGAAGAAGTACGGCCGCGCGCTGTCCCGCCTGGGTGCGCTGACCGCCGCCTCGCGCACGGCCTGACGGACCGCCCTCCCGCCCGAGGAAGCCCAGCGCGGGCACACCTCACCCGAACGCGTCACCACAGCTGTCAGCCCAGGCGGAGGACCGCCGCACCGGGGCCGGCGAACACCAGCTCGCCGGTGGCGACCGTCGGGTCCCCGAAGGACGCGAGCAGCTGCAGAGACGGCGCCCGCCCGCCCGGCCCGCTCACCGGGAGCTCCACCCGGCACGCCGCCAGCGCGGCCACCGTCAGCAGCTCGCCGCGGTACTGGCCGATCCAGCTGCGGCCCGGACCGGACACGATCCGCACCGCGCTCAGGTCGCCGTCGCGCAGGCGCTCCTCCGACCGGCGCAGTGCCAGCAGCTCCCGGTAGAAGGCGAGCATGGCCTGGGACGTCGGACGGTCTCGTTCCGACCAGTCCAGCTTCGAATCGGTGAACGTCGACTCCGCCTGGGGGTCGGGCACCTCCTCGACGTCCCAGCCGTGCGCGGCGAACTCCCCGCGGCGCCCGGTGCTGACGGCGTTGCCCAGCTCGGCGTCGGGAAAGGAGGTGAAGAACTGCCACGGCGTCCGCGCGGCCCACTCCTCGCCCATGAAGAGCATCGGGGTGAACGGTCCGGTCAGCAGCAGCGCGGCACCGGCGGCCAGCACGCCGTCCCCGAGCGAAGCGGACATCCGGTCGCCGACCGCCCGGTTGCCGATCTGGTCGTGGTCGTTGAGGAATCCCCAGAACCGGTGTGCGGACACCGCCGCCGGGTCGACCGGGCGGCCGTGCACCCGGCCGCGGAACGCCGAGTACGTGCCGTCGTGGAAGAACACCTGCCGGGCGACCTTCGCGTACGCGGCCGCGGCGTCCTCGGCGAAGTCCGCGTAGTAGCCGGTGGACTCCCCGGTCAGCAGCGCGAACAGCGAGTGGTGGATGTCGTCGGCCCACTGGGCGTGCAGTCCCAGACCGCCGGTCCCGTCGCCCGGGCCGCGCGGGGCCGTCGTTCGCGGATCGTTCTGGTCGCTCTCGGCCACCAGCCACACCGCCCGCCCCGACTGCGCCGCGAGGTCGTCGACCGCCGCCGCCAGCTCCTCGAGCCAGGTCAGGGCGCGGGTGTCGACGAGGGCGTGCACGGCGTCCAGTCGAAGGACGTCGACGTGGAAGTCGCGCAGCCACGACAGGGCCGAGCCCAGCAGGAACGCCCGGACCTCGTCGGAGCCCGGGGCGTCGAGGTTGACGGCCGAGCCCCACGGGGTGTGGTGGGTGTCGGTGAAGTAGGGCCCGAACTCCGGCAGCCGGTTCCCGCTCGGGCCGAGGTGGTTGTAGACGACGTCCAGGCACACCCCGAGCCCGCGGGCGTGGGCCGCGTCGACGAACCTGGCGAGCGCCGCCGGCCCGCCGTATGCCTCGTGCACCGCCCACAGCGCCACCCCGTCGTAGCCCCAGCCGCGCGGTCCGTCGAAGGACGCCAGCGGCAGCAGCTCGACCAGGCTCACCCCGAGGTCTGCCAGGTGGTCCAGCCGCCCGATCGCGGCGTCGAGGGTGCCCTCCGGGGTGAACGTCCCGACGTGCAGCTCGTACGCCACGGCGTCGGCCTGCGCGATGCCCGCCCACCCGGCGTCGGTCCAGGCGTGGCGGGAGTGGTCGTACACCGCACTCGCCGCCGCCACCCCGTCCGGCTGCCACCGCGAGCGCGGGTCCGCCAGCTGCTCACCGCCGTCGATGGCGTAGGTGTACCGGGAGCCGTGGCCGGCCGTAGGGACGTCGAGGCGCCACCACCCGCCGCCCGCAGCCGCCATCGCCGTGGATGCGGAGTCCACCGTGAGCGTGACCCCGGTCGCGGCCCTCGGCGCCCACACCTCGAACAGCGTCACGACGTCTCCCCCCGCACCAGCAGTGCCACCGGCAGGTGGTCGAGCACCTCCCGCAGCGCGACCCCGTCGGCCGCGGCCGACACGACGCGGCCGGTCAGCTCGTCGGTCCAGGTCCCGGCCGGCAGGCCGAGACGGGCGGAGTCGAACAGGTCACCGTCGAGCGGGTCGGCGCCGGAGCGGCCGACGAACCTGGCGACCACGACGGCCACCCGCCCACCGCGCAGGAACCCGACCGCCAGCGGCGTCCCGGTCGCCAGCGCCGCGTACCCGCCGGTGAAGACCTCGGGGTGGCGCCGGCGCAGCCGCAGCGCCCGCGAGACGACCAGCAGCTTCTCCGCGTCGAGGTCGGTCGCAGGATCGCCGCGGTCCAGATCGGCCAGCAGCCCGGCGATCGCGTCGTGGTCGACGTCGGCCCGGTTGTCGGGGTCGACCAGTGTCCGCGAGACAATCTCGCAGCCCTGGTAGACGTCGGGGACACCGGGCATCGTCAGCTGCACCAGCTTCTGCCCGAGGGTCACCGCCCGGACAGCCGGGGCGGTCCGGGCGGCGAAGTCCGCGAGCACCCCCAGGACCGCGGCGTCGCCGAGGACATCTGCGGCGAACCCGTGCACGGCGGCCTCGTAGGCCTCGTCCGGCGCGGTCCAGGTGGTGTGCACCTTCGCCTCGCGCATCGCCTTTTCCAGGTAGCCGTCCAGCCTCGCAGCCGCGACGGCGCCGCCGCGGGGCCCGCCGTCCCACGGTGAGACCGCGTAGAGGGTCTGCCACAGCAGGGACTCGGTGGCGCCGTCGAGTCGGGCCGGACGGCGGTCGGCCGTGGCGTCGCGGAGTCGGGCGACCACCGCGACCCAGTCCGCGGCGTGCTCGGCGAGGACCACGAGGCGGGCGCGGGTGTCCTCGCTGCGCTTGGTGTCGTGGGTCGACAGGGTCGTCATCCCGGCCGGGTGGGTGGCGGCGGCCCGGGTGCACCAGGCGTGGAGCTCGTCGGCCGAGCGGCCGAACCGGGCCGGGTCGCCCCCCACCTCGGTCAGACAGGACAGCGGGTGCCAGCGGTAGAAGGCGGTGTCCTCGATGCCCTTGGCCATCACCGGGCCGGCGGTCTGACCGAAGCGGGCGGTGAACTCGACGTGCCCCGGGCTGGGGACGCCGACGCCAGCACCGACACCGGCTGCGGTGGTCGCGGCGGTGTCGGCGGCCGGATCCCCGCCGGCTCGCACCGGCGTGACCGCGAGACCGGCCACGAAGGCGAGCTCCACGGCGAGGTCGGGGACCGCCGTCCGGGCCCGGTCCAGCGCCTCCCCGATGACGGCGGCGCCCTGCTCGGTGCCCGCGTAGCCGCGGTAGACCTCCATCGCGACGAGCAGCTCCAGCACCGCTGCCTTGAGCCGCGGCGGGCTGAGGTCGCGGCGGCCGGCAGCGGCCTCCCGCGCGGCTATCCGCGTCAGGCGCTCGACCTCCGCGTCCAGGACGGTGGTCGCGATCTGCCGCTCGGAGGCCTCGATCACCGCCGCCGCGGACCGCGGGTCGCCGCCGATGTCGGTCCACAGCCGCAGCAGGGCCTGCTCGCCCGCGGGGTCGACGAACAGTCCCTGCACGAGGTTGAGCGCGTCGTACCCGGTCGTCCCGGCGCACGCCCACCCCGACGGGAGCTCCTCGCCGTCCTCGAGGATCTTCTCCGCGACCACCCAGGCGCCGTCGGTCGCGGTCGCCAGCATGTCCAGGTAGCCGCCCGGGTCGGCGAGCCCGTCAGGATGGTCGATCCGGAAGCCGTCGACGGCACCGCGGCGGTACAGGTCCAGCAGCACCGCGTGGGTCGCGTCGAAGACGCCGGCGTCCTCGACGCGGATCGCGACGAGGCTGTCCACGTCGAAGAACCGCCGGTAGTTCAGCTCCTCCGCACCCGTCCGCCACCACGCGAGGCGGTAGTGCTGGGCGTCGAGCAGCTCGGGCATCTCCAGCCCGGCAGTCCCGGCAGCGATCGGGAACTCGTGGTCGTAGTAGCGGAGCACGTCCCCGTCGACCGTCAGCTCACCTGCGGCCAGCACGTCACCGAGGGCGCTGCCGAGGACCGGCAGGAGCACCCGGCCACCGCCCGCCTCGCAGTCGATGTCGAACCAGTCGGCGTAGGACGATCCGCGGCCGTCGCGGAGCACTGACCAGAACGGCGCGTTGCCCGACTCCGGCGTCGGGCGGGCCATGTGGTTGGGCACGACGTCGACGACGATCCCCAGGCCGTGCTCGCGAGCCCGGGCGGCGAGGCGGTCGAAGGCTGCCTGGCCGCCGAGGTCCTCCGACAGCCTGGTGTGGTCCAGCACGTCGTACCCGTGCAGCGAGCCCGGCACCGCCTGCAGGACGGGGGAGAGGTAGAGGTGGGAGACGCCGAGGGCGGCGAGCTGGCCGACCACCGCGGCTGCGGCGTCGAAGCCCCAGCCCGCGTGCAGCTGCAGCCGGTAGGTGGCGGTCGGGACGACCCGGGACACCCTGCCGGCCGCTCCGTCGGTGGCTTCGTCGACAGCCGTGTCGACAGCCGTGTCCACAGGGGAGTCGACGGTCGTGTCGACGCTCATGCGGCGGCGATGCGCTCGAACACGATCATGCTCCGGCCGGGCACGCGGACGACCTGCCGCGCGTTGACGGCGGGCCGGATCGCCGCGGCGACCGCCGGCTCGGGCGGACTGGCCTGCAGGTCGGCGGTGTCCAGGCGTGCCGACCAGCTGGCGCCGTACCGCTTCGGCGGCAGCGTGAAGCGGATATCGTCGGCCGAGGCGTTCAGCAACAGCAGGAAGCTGGTGTCGACGATCCGCTCCCCGCGGGGGCCGCGGTCGGTGAGCGCGTCGCCGTTGAGGAAGACCGTCATCGCCTTCGTGAAGCCGCTGTCCCAATCAGTCTCGGCTATCGGGCGCCCGTCCGGGCGCAGCCACCCCACGTCGGGCAGGCCCTGCTCGTCGGTGCCGCCGTCGAAGAACTTGCGGCGACGGAACACCGGGTGCTCGGCACGGAGCGCGGCCGCGGTCTTCGTGAAGTGCAGCAGGTTGACGTCGGTCTTCGACCACTCGACCCAGGAGATTTCGTTGTCCTGGCAGTAGCCGTTGTTGTTCCCGCGCTGGGAGCGCCCGACCTCGTCGCCGTACACGATCATCGGGACCCCCTGCGACAGCAGCAGGGTCGCCAGGAAGTTGCGCTGCTGACGAGCCCGCAGGGTGGCGATCGCCGGGTCCTCAGTCGGACCCTCGACGCCACAGTTCCAGCTGCGGTTGTGGCTCTCCCCGTCGTTGTTGCCCTCGCCGTTGGCCTCGTTGTGCTTCTCGTTGTAGGACACGAGGTCGGCGAGGGTGAAGCCGTCGTGGGCGGTGACGAAGTTGACCGACGCGTACGGCCGGCGTCCGTCGTTCTGGTACAGGTCCGACGAACCGGTGAGGCGGGCCGCGAACTCCCCGACCGTGGGCTCGCCCCGCCAGAAGTCGCGGACGCTGTCGCGGTACTTGCCGTTCCACTCCGACCACAGCGGCGGGAAGTTGCCGACCTGGTAGCCACCCTCGCCGATGTCCCACGGCTCGGCGATCAGCTTGACCTGGCTGACGATCGGGTCCTGCTGGATGAGCTCGAAGAAGGCCGACAGGCGGTCGACCTCGGCGAACTGGCGGGCCAGGGTGGCAGCCAGGTCGAACCGGAAGCCGTCGACGTGCATCTCCGTCACCCAGTAGCGGAGCGAGTCCATGATCAGCTGCAGGACGTGCGGGTGCCGCATCAGCAGCGAGTTGCCGGTGCCCGTGGTGTCCATGTAGAACCGCTTGTCGTCGTCGACGAGCCGGTAGTAGCTCGCGTTGTCGATCCCGCGCATGGACAGGGTCGGGCCGAGGTGGTTCCCCTCCGCCGTGTGGTTGTAGACGACGTCCAGGATCACTTCGATCCCGGCGCCGTGCAGGCTGCGCACCATCGCCTTGAACTCCTGGACCTGCTGGCCGGCGGTGCCCGTCGAGGAGTACGCGTGGTGCGGTGCGAAAAAGCCGATCGTGTTGTAGCCCCAGTAGTTCGACAGCTCCTTGTCCACCAGCGTCGAGTCGTTGACGAACTGGTGCACGGGCATCAGCTCGATCGCCGTGACGCCGAGGTTGTGCAGGTGCTCGATCGTCACCGGGTGCCCGATCGCGGCGTAGGTGCCGCGGATCTCCTCGGGGATGTCCGGGTGGGTCATCGTCAGGCCCCTGACGTGGGCCTCGTAGATCACCGTCTCGTTGTAGGAACGCCGCGGGAGGCGGTCGTCCTGCCAGTCGAAGAAGGGGTTGACGACGACCGCGATCATGGCCTGCTGGAGGGAGTCCTGGTCGTTGAACGCCTCGGGGTCGGCGAAGGTGTAGCTGAACAGCGCCTCCCCGGACGCCGGCTGGCCGTCGACGGCCTTGGCGTACGGGTCGAGGAGCAGCTTCGAGGGGTTGCAGCGGTTGCCGTTGGCCGGGTCCCACGGGCCGTGCACCCGGAACCCGTAGTCCTGTCCGGGGCCGACCCGCGGCAGGTAGCCGTGGAACACGAACGCGTCCCGCTCGGGCAGCTCGACACGGGTCTCGGTCCGGACGCCGTCAGCGTCGGTCGCCACCAGGCACAGCTCGACGCGGTCGGCGACCTCGGAGAACAGCGCGAAGTTCGTGCCGGCGCCGTCGTAGGTGGCGCCGAGGGGGTAGGGCGTGCCGGGCCAGATCTCCACCGTGCAGGTGCTCCTGTCGTCAGGTTCCGCGGCCGATCGGCACGCGCGGGTACCCGGTCGACGGTGAGCGGCCCGCGTCCTTTTTACAGGGTGCCCAGCTCGCGTGCGATCCCTGTCACCGGCGATGACCGGACGTGGTGGGTCCGGGCCTCGGTCACAGCGGTGCCGGCGCCGCAGCCCGGGGCCGCCCGTGTCACCGGCGGACGCGCCCCTGGCGTCAGGTGCAGCCATGGGACAGGGTGGCGGTCGTCCTCGGTCGACCCGGAGGGTGCTCCATCCCCCCTCGGCTCGCCGTCCACGACCGCTGCACCGCAGCTCACGGAAGGACTCCACCCCATGCACCCGACGCTCACGAGGCTGCGTTCACGCCGCCCACTGATCGGTCTCCTCGGCGGCGCCGCCGTCATGACCGCGATCCTCGCTCCCGGCGCCACGCCGACCGCCGCGGCGGACTCGTACGGCTCGGCCTGTTTCGCTCAGGGGACAGCGCGTGACTACCTGAACTCGGCACACACCACCTGGATCGACGTCCCGGCGACCCAGCTCGCGTACGGCTCCCGCGGGGTGTGTGTCCAGTACGCCCAGTGGCTGCTCCAGGAGCACTCGTACAGCGTGGGGTCCTACGGGACCGACGGCGCCTTCGGCCCCGCCACCCTGAGCGCGGTCCGTGCCTTCCAGGGCGCCGACCCCGCCACCGGCTGGGTGGACGGGATCGTCGGGCCACAGACCTGGGGCGCTCTCATCCCCCTCGACTGAGACGCGGATCCGCGATCGGCGGGGCGGGCGGTGACCGAGATGATCGCCCCCGCCCCGCCACGGTGGCTGCTGAGCCCCGTACGGCCGAGGCAGTCTGCTCGCCGCTCGATCGGGGCCGTCGGCCGCCCTCGGCGGAGCGGGGTCGTCGTTCGAATCGGCCCGGTGCCGCCGGGCTCGTGCCGATCGGCGGTCCCGGGTGGGGGTGGGCGATACTGGGATCGAACCAGTGACCTCTTCCGTGTCAGGGAAGCGCGCTACCGCTGCGCCAATCGCCCGCTGTGCCCGACGTGCCGGACACCTCGACTGTCGTGCCAGTCCTGAACCTGCTCATGCCGTTCGTGACGCCGTACCTGCGACCGGCGAGGTGGAGACGGGATTCGAACCCGTGTACACGGCTTTGCAGGCCGTTGCCTCGCCTCTCGGCCACTCCACCGCCTCGGCCACTGCACCGGCCGCGACACCGCGGCCCGGTGCCGACGGCCCGAGCGGACGACGGGACTCGAACCCGCGACCCTCACCTTGGCAAGGTGATGCGCTACCAACTGCGCTACGTCCGCCGATGCCCGGCGGACCCGGAGGGGGCCCGCTGGACGGTCGCCGAACTGTAACCGATCCAGGTGGGCTCCGACCTCGTCGGCGTTGGGCCACCACGGCCACCCGCTAGTCTCGCCAGCGCGGGCGATTAGCTCAGTGGTAGAGCGCTTCGTTCACACCGAAGAGGTC
>JAABVA010000066.1_pt1 | contig 126643 bp, 102 predicted proteins | sample 5560331 | NCBI WGS metagenome assembly JAABVA01 (sample SAMN12812661, study PRJNA571458) | rock metagenome | isolation source: Antarctica rocks | place: Antarctica: Victoria Land, Mt New Zealand sud | collected 2016-01-07 | reverse complement strand
CAGGGATTGCTCCCCTTTCTCGTGCGACTTGCATGTGTTAGGCACGCCGCCAGCGTTGATTCTGAGCCAGGATCAAACTCTCGTTTAATCTTGGTGTGCTCGCGTCCAAGGACAGGGGTCCCGGACTGGCCGAGCGGCTGCATCTGCCGAAAAGGAGATGCAGCTTTAAAACCAGTGAGAATGACTAAACCAAAGTCCACTTCATCTCACGACTGGCACGTTCAACTATGTTGTCAAGGATCCTGACTACATCCGCCTGAGCGGGTAGCTTTGGATCAAGGACATGGCGGGCATATGCCACAAACCAGTGTCCTCGAACTTATGTGCGCTGTGTTTACTTCTGGGGCCTTTACTTCAGCCATCACGCCCAAACTCGGGTTCTTCCAGATAATCCGCGAACTTCCCCAAGAGTACTTAACTTTCTCTCAACCGTCAAGCCCCCCATCTTCCTATTCAACAGAGGAGCGGTCGCCGGAAGGAAATTCTCACGGTTCACCTCTCAAACTACAGCAACACAGGATGTCAAAATAACTTCACGACCGTAAGGTCGCGGAACTCAGGGCTCCTGTTCAGAGTGCAGTGGCTTGGGTTTGTAATCTGACTGGCCTTCCGGCTTCAGTCTTCGATCAAACGCTTGCACTGCGTTCCGCTTGGTAAGCGCTCGTTGTCCCGAGCCGGCGCGGAACTGATAATAATCTACATCCTCGTCGGGAGCGCGTCCTTGCAGGTGAACCAAGCGACCTTCTCTCTCGACTTCCAAAGAATAGCAGTGACTCCGGAGATGTGCAAGCCCGAGCCTCGCCACCCTGTGGAAAGCTGGAAAAGGGGCCAGGGGAATTCTTGCAACCCGGCCTGGTCCTCCCTGATTGCACTGTCCTAGAGATCGTAAAACACATTTTGGGGCGATCTCCCGAGAGCCATAGAATAGGCCCATGGAGCCGACTGAAATCAACGAGTTCTCAAAGCAGATGCGCGAAGCTGGGGAGGCAAATCTGACCCGAATCTCCCTGGCGATCTCGATCCTGGCCGTGCTTGTCGCCATGGTAACGGTGTTGAGCCACCGCAGCCATACCGAGGCAGTGCTGATGCAAAGCCGGGCGGGTGACCAGTGGAACGAGTACCAGGCGAAGAAGATCCGAAGCGAGAGCCTATCCAATGTTGTAGACGTGTTGGCCTTGCAACCTGTGTCCAATGCCGCAGCCGCCTCGAAGAAGGCGGGCGAGTACGAGGCTCATCTCTCCAAGTGGAAGGACGATCTGGCCGAGGAGCAAAAGACCGCGCGCGAGTACGAGGTTGAGGTGTTGCGGGCTGAAAAGAAGGCCGCGCGATTTGACTTAGGGGAGGCCCTGCTGCAGATTGCGGTGGTGCTCTCTTCTATCACGCTATTGACGCGTCAACGCATGTACTTCATCTTCGGCCTGGTTCTTGGTCTTGCCGGGCTGGTCACAGCCGCCTTTGGGGCTTTCTCTTCCTGAAGGGCTGGACGCCCGGCTCTGAAGGCGTCGCCTGCCTATCTAGGTCGGAAGCTCCTTAAGATGGCGTTGAAGGTGGGTTTCAAAGTTGCAAACTCCTGCTCAGGCGCCACAAACACCAGGTAATTCATGGTTCCGTCCGGTCGCGCAAACGTGACGAGCCAGTCCCGCTCGGGCACTGCGGATCCTCCCTGAGAAATGGGCGACCGGCCGCGGAGATCCACGGCGATGCCATTGGTTCCTCCACTGGTGAATGAGGTGAACCGGCTCACCTGGGAGAGACCGTCATTCTGGCTGACCAGTTTCTGCACGAGCTGCGAGGTCGCCTGCGAGAGGGATGCCGCGTCCGATACGGTGCCCGCATCTCTGACCGTACCAATCAGTGCTCCGTAGACGATGCCCGCATCCCCAGCGCCGCCCTGAGGGTACAGCGTGACCGCTCCGTTGCTGTCATGCCGCTGCCACTGCCCCGGATATCGAACGGTGAACAGATCGGTCTGCAAGGGCTGGAGAGGGGCGTCAATACCGAGCGAGGCGCGACTCAGGCCGGACGGTGTGTTCGCCTGTGCTCCCGCCCCGGGCGTCCCTGAAGTTCGCATCACCGCGCCATTGCTTCCAGGTCCGCTTGCATACTGTCCGCTTCCCTTCCACCCGCCCGCATGCACCTCTTTCGCTGTGAGCGCACGTTCCGCTAAAGCCTGGGTGTGAACCTGCCGAAACTGCGTGGTGGTCACGATGGGGTTGGAACGCTGCGGAAGCGTCTGGATTTCAGCGTTGACGTATTCCGTGCGATTGCCGGGATTGGGATGATCGCTGAGCAGTTGAGCTCCGCCAGCTCCGTACTTGGCCTGAATTACCTCGAAGAACTGAGGAAGCCCTCGGGGGTCGTAGCCCGCGCCGTAGAGGATATTGGTGCCGAGCAGATCGGCCTGCTTCTCATCGTCGCGGGACATGCGAAGAAAGCCCAAGCCCGCACCCATACCGATTCCCTGTGTCACCGCCGATCCCAACGCGCCATTGCCCAGCAAGATCTGAGACCCGATCTGCCCGAGGGCTGCGGCCAAACCATATTTCTGCTGTTTGCCCATGTTGCAGGTCGAGTGCCGCATCACCACATGGGAGATCTCGTGCGCCATGACGCCAGCGAGTTGCGCCTCGGTCTCCGCGGCCTGAACCGTTCCCAGGTTAACGAAGATGGATCCGCCCGGAAGAGCAAACGCGTTGATATCTCCGCTAGCGACCACATGAAAGGTGAAGGGCCAGCGCTGGTTCATTCCGGGTGTCGGCGGAGCATTGGCGGCCAGCCTCGCTCCGAGCTGCTGCACGTATCGGGTCACAGGATCGTTCTCCGGCAGCACTGGCATCTGTTGATACACCTGGGCGGCCACCTTGTTGCCCTCGGTCATCTCCTGCTCCGGGGAGAAGGAGTTTTTGCAGGTAATCGGCTCAAAACGGGCCCAGGCGGGAGTACCTGCAGTCGCCGCCAACACCGACGCGATCAGGATGGAACGTACGAGTTTCATAGAGCCCTCCGGAGCGGGGACGCCGGGTCTGCTCGGCGCGCGACCCAAGTTTATAGCTAGGTAGGATGCGGTCCAGCTACAACTCTCGTCCGCCTGGTTACCAGAGAGTTCAATCGGAAACGTTAGCCGAGCGGCTTCGCGATGACGTCGAGGTCCACCAGTCCGTTGACGAAGTACTGAACCGCGAGCGCTACCAGAAGCAGACCCATGACACGAACGAGGATGCGAATACCGGTCTCGCCGAGTGCCCTGGCCACCTTGTCCGAGTTGCCGAGTACGAGAAAGCAGACCACCGCCGTGATAAAGATCGCTCCAAGAATAGCGGCCATCTGCCACCAGATACGGACTTGGCCAACGAGCACCATGACGCTGGTAATCGAGCCCGGGCCGGCGAGCATGGGGACGCCAAGGGGAACGATTCCGGCGTCCTCTTTGGAGGCGGCCTCTGCAGCCTCCTCCTGAGACTCCTGGGTCGGGGAGCGCTTGGCCTGCAGCATGTCCAAACCGATGAGCAGGAGGATGATGCCGCCAGCGATTTCAAATGCGGGCAGAGTGATTCCAAAGATCCGAAACAGGTACTGGCCGGCGAGCGAGAACGCGCTGAGAACGACCCAGGCGGTGAGGCTGGCCTTGCGCGCCATCGCCCGCCGGCGCTTCTGGTCAGCGCCCGCGGTGACGGCCAGAAAGGTTGGGAGCGCGGCGAAGGGATCTACAAGAAAGAAGATTGAGCTCAGGGCCAGGAGAGAGAAGCGAACGTACGCGGAGCCGCTCAGGCCTGCCAGGCTCACCGAGTGTGGGTCAAAGGCCATCGGCTTCATTCTCCCACGACGGTGTTCTGAGATTTTGCGTCTGTGGGATTCGCGAAAGGAGCTTGCTAGAATCGAGCCTTAGGAGTTTCACAATGCCCTTACAAGCAACCGAGCACATCTGGCACAACGGCGATCTCATTCCATGGGAGAACGCAAAGATCCACGTCATGAGTCATGTCGTCCACTACGGCTCCTCGGTCTTCGAGGGAATCCGCTGCTACAAGCAGCCGGGCGGCGCTGGCGTCTTCCGCTTGCCCGAGCACATGGCTCGCCTTATCGATTCGGCGAAGATCTATCGCATGCCCCTGCCGTACACCGCGGAGCAGCTGAGCGCAGCGGTGGTGGACGTAATCGAAGCCAATGGGGTCACGCCCTGCTACATTCGGCCAGTTGCCTTTCGCGGATACGGCGAGATCGGCGTAAACCCGTTGCGTTCGCCGGTAGAGGTATACATCGCGAACTTTCCGTGGGGCAAATATGTTCCGGGAAACGAGGGCGCTGACGTCTGTATTTCGAGCTGGAACCGGCTTGCTCCGAACACTATGCCGTCGCTCGCGAAGGCGGGCGCGAACTACATGAACTCGCAGCTCATCCGCATGGAAGCCGAGATCAACGGGTATGCGGAGGGCATCGCGCTCGATACCAACGGCTACCTGTCCGAAGGTTCGGGAGAGAACCTCTTTCTGATTCGCGGCGGAATTCTCTACACGAGCCCGCTGGCGAACTCGGTGCTGAACGGGATCACCCGATCTTCGGTGCTGACGATCGCACGCGAGCTGGGGATTACCGTGGTCGAGCAAGCTCTCCCGCGAGAGATGATTTACATCTCCGATGAAGCGTTCTTCACGGGAACCGCCGCCGAGGTCACGCATCTTCGATCTGTCGATCGCATCCTGGTGGGAGACGGAAGCATGGGACCAATCACAACCGCTATTCACGATGAGTTCTTCGCCCTGGTAAACGGACAGAAGCCGGATCGCCACAACTGGTTGACGCCGGTGAAGGTGAGGGTGGCCGAACCAGTAGGCGTCTAAGTTTCAGCGCGACCTGTAGCAGAAGAGGCAGTCTATCCGGACTGCCTCTTTTGCTGGCGATCTCGCTCAACGCGCTCATCCGCAACGTTAAAAACATGAGCCCTCTTCAGCCCAATCTCGCTCGATGTGCTCCAGGCCTCCGCCGACCCTAGTTACTCTTCGGGGATCCTAGATCGAGGGGCTTGGCTGGCAGATCGTCGGCATGGGCCGCGTGAAGATCCCACCCGGGTAACTCCTGGCTTCCAGTGATCAGCCGTGCGCCGTCGTTGAAGGTCAGGTAGGTCCAGGCCCACTGTCGAAAGACGGAAAGTCGATTGCGGAACCCAATCAGGAAGAAGATGTGCACCACGAGCCAGGTCACCCACGCAGGAAATCCGCTCCAGTGCGCCTTGAACGGCCACTGTATATTCGCGACGGCCGCCTTTCGGCCGATCGTCGCCATGTCACCCTTATCGAAGTAGTGGAACCCAGCGTTCTTCATCGGTCCGTCACTGCCGCGCTCAGCCGCTAGCAACCGCGCAATGCGCTTAGCAGCATAGGTCCCCATCTGCATAGCCGGCTGTGCCACGCCTGGAACCTGCTTTCCATCCTGCTCGAAGTGCGCCAGGTCACCGCAGATGAAGATCTCAGGATGACCCTTCGGGTTCAGGTGCTCGTTTACCAAAACGCATCCGCGCTTATCGGTCTCCACCCCCAGCAATTTGCCTAAGGGAGAGGCTTGCACGCCCGCCCCCCACAGCGTCACGACCGAGTCGATCCGCTCATCCCCAACCATGACGTACCCGGGTTGAACGTCGGTCACATGAGCTCCGGTCCGCAGCTTCACGCCCAGCGCTTGCAACTGCTTGCGGGCGCTATCCTGCAAGTCTTTGGGGTAGGAGCCAAGTATGTTCGGTGATCCCTCGAGGATCAAGACCTGCGCCATACTGGGATCGATGTGGCGGAAATCTTTCGTCATGTAAAGTCGCGCGATATCCGAGATAGCTCCCGAAAGCTCAACGCCGGTCGGACCGCCGCCTATGATCACGAAATTCAACGACGGATGCGATCCGGTCTCGACCATCTGGCGCTCCGCAAGCTCGAAGGCTAGGAGAACGCGGCGGCGGATCTCGGTCGCGTCTTCAATCGTCTTCAGGCCGGGGGCCAGTTTCGACCAATCATCGTGGCCGAAGTAGGAGTGGGTTGAACCCGTTGCAACGATCAGGTAGTCATACTCCAGCACCGCGCCAGACTTCAGATTGACCCGCTGCTGCGCCACCTCGAACCCGACGGCCTCATCCATCAGGACTTCGGTGTTCTGCTTTTCCCGCAGAATCGAACGGATTGGCTGCGCGATATCAGCCGGTGAGAGCACGGCAAGGGCGACCTGGTAGAGCAATGGCTGGAAGGTGTGATGATTTCGCCGATCCACCAGGGTCACATCGACGGGAAGATCCCCTAGCCCCTGCGCGGCGTGTATTCCGCCAAAGCCGCCCCCAAGAATGATCACGCGCTTCCGAACTGCGCCGCTAACGGGCTTGGTCGCCTCCATACTTGCTCCTCTTTCGTCGCTCCTGTGATCAGATGCAAAGGTTCTTCTCCAAGGAATTGTCCCGAATGGAGGCCAATCCCTACATCTCACTCCAACAGAAGCTCTTCTATGGATGCGTCTCGAGAGAGAGCGTTGCAAAACGAGCCGTGCCTGCGATAGCGGCGACCCGGTTAATAGCCGGCATGCCGGCAACCTGCGTTGGGACGAAGCTCAGAAGTCCGTCCATATTCGAAACCGCTGACATTTTTGTCGATACGATTGTCGATGCGAGCGGGCATCTGCCCGCATCGGGGCAGGCTGGCTCCCACTCGCTGAGGATCTGGTCGATTTGGACCGGTACGCCCGCGACCGGATCTCCATTCGCATTGACGACCCGCAGGATGACAGCTCCGAGGGTCTCTCCCAGGAAGACGCTCTGCACGGCTCCGCTGACCACCGCGAGATGCCACTCGCCTGCGCTTACCGCCTGAGCGGTTAGCAGTGAGCAAACGTTTACCCAGGCGCAAGCATAGCCCTGGGAGCGATCGCCGCCAGCAAGGGGACCAGACGTTGCGCTCCCAAACGCGGCGCCTGCTGCGCTCGTCACCGAGGAGCTCACGGAAAGGCTGAGACCCGGCGTACCCGTCCAGGAAACCGGAAGGCTGGAGGTACTTGCTGAGTTGTCGGCAAGCGTCACCCGCGGCGTCCAGGTGACTCTCACTCCCTCGGCGATGTACTGCACAGGCCGGACAACGGTCAGCAAACGAACCCGTGTCGAGACAGTAAAGGCAGCTGTTGCCGAGTTCGCGTCGGCAGTGGCCAAAAGGCCGATCTCACCCGCCTCCGTAACCAACAATGATGTCGATGCAAGCCCCGCCGCATCGGTTAGGACGACGCAGACTGAAGCGTTGCAGGCCCCGAAGATCACTGCTCCAGCACTGGCCGTGAAGGTGACCGGTCTGCCGGAGATGGGCGTAACGCCGTCCGTCGTTGTCAGCCGGACGGTAAACCCAGCCGGCAGCTTGTCACCGAGGTAGAGGGATCCCGTCGGCGCGCTCACGGCCTGCAGGCCTCCGGGAGGCAACACCGCCGTGAACGCGGCCGTTGCTGTGCCAGCGCTGCCGACCGCACTGAGCGTTATAGGGCCGGCTCCGGCTGCGGTGACAGTGCTCTGCGCGATGCCCTGTGCGTCGGTGGTCAGGGTGCAAACAGCTCCTCCGCACGCGCTGAACTTAGTGGCCGCACCGGTTGCCGTGAAAACAACCGCCTCGCCTGAGACGGGTGTGATGCCGTCGCCCGCGACGACTTTGACTGCGAAGGCAGCGGAGGTTGTAGCTCCGACGGTTTGGGTCCCGTTGGGCGCGCCGATAAGACGCACCGACTCTGCAGCGGCGGAGAATGAGGCGGTCACAGAGCTGGATCTGAAGCTGAACTGGACCGAGATTGCTCCGGTTGAGGTCGGGGGTCACCGTTGTCACGGCCATACCTGCGGCGTCCGAAATCAATGTGCATGGAACCGAGTGGCACCCGCTGAACTGTGCCGCTCCGCTCAGCAACGTCAACGTGATACCCGAACCCGAGTGAGGTGTGACGGCATCACTGAGCAGGAGTTGCAAACGGAGCGGCGTCACCGCAACCGTGCCCAGCGTGGCAATGCCGGATGGAGCGCTGAGGAGGTGCAGAACGTCTCCTTCAGCCATGGCCGTAAAGGACGTTGATGCCGTGCCGCTGCGTCCGGTCGCCGAAAGCATAACCACTCCGGATACCGTCGGTGTAACCGATACGGAGGCAATTCCTGAGCCATTGGTGAGAACCATGCACGGGGAGGAAGGGCACTGGTTCAGCTTTGCGCCCGCTCCCGCCGCAACGAATGAGATCACCTCGCCGACGATCGGTGTGTAGCCGTCCGGCGCGATCGCCTTTACGGAAAACGTCGTCGAGGCAACAGCCTCGGTCGCAACCGTACCAACCGGCGAACTGACGAGTTCTAGGGCCTCGACCGGCGATGCATAGCTGAGGACGTCCGTCATGACCGAGCTTCCTCCGGTCGAGACATCCTGCACCGTGATGCTTGCGACGGTGGCCTCACTGAGACCCAGCGTCCGCAGCGACGGGAGAGTAGCAACGATCGTGGTCGGGCTCCAGCTTGTAACGACTGCCGCGGTTCCGTTGACGAGCACAGTATTCCCTCGCCGGAATCCCATGCCGGAAATCGTGACGTCTCCTCCACCCGCGCTGATCTTGGAGGGGGTGACGGTGTCGGCGTAGAGCGCGCGAGCCTGGTAGGCGAAGTCCGGCCTGCCCGCACCTCTCTGATCTTCGATATCGATGCGGAACGAGGCAGAGGTCAAGCTCTGAACGTTCAGCGTCGTCATCCCCACTGACAGGCTGTTGAACGCTGTTGTTGCTGAGGCGACGGTCGGCAGCGTTCCTGTGGCGTCGGACGAACTCCAGACGCCAAGAATGGGCATGGCCTTGGTCATGCTCACGAACCCCTTTTCATCAAGCGCCGTGACCTCCAGGGTGAAGGTCCGATTCGCTTTCACCGGCAGCAAAGTCCATGCGGAATGGCCGTAGCCGCAGATCGTGCCTGTCCACCATCCCCCTTGCGAGATCGCCGCCGGAGCGCCCTCCGAACCGTCGTTTGTCGAGCATGTGGTGGCGGCATCCGCGGGCATGAAATTCTCCTCATTCTGCCGCCCGTTGACGATCCAGTAGGAGAGCGTCTCCTGCGCGCTTCCGGAGGGACTTATAGTGTTCGTGGACAGTGGACCGATGGCGTAAGGACCCGTATAGAGGGGGTTGATCGGCTCCGTTGTGATCAGAATGTTGGTCGTGCCCTGGTCCTGCGGGACGGGTATGGACACAATGCGCCAGTAACCTTCCCACTCTCCGTAAAAGACGCCCATACTTGCGGCCGGCGCGTCCCCGGCAGATGTTATCGAAGTTGAGGTCTGGCCGCGGTATGGATATCCGGTCACCGAGGACGCCGTCTGCCAGTCCTCGGGGAAGTCCCAGAAGGACGCCTCCCGGCGTACAACGACATTGACGCCTTCCATCCCCTGGCCGCTCGGAAACTTAATACGTCCATAAGCTGAGCCGGCGTTGCTCCACGAAGGTAATTTGCCCGGTGCGGCCTCTCCATCCCCGATGAAATAAAGCTGCTCCAGTGCCGAGATGTCATCGGCTCGCAAGGTGAAGGGCTCCGGCAGGCACTGGTAAGAGTACGGCCCGCAGATGATGTCAATCGGGTGCATGATCGGCCAGTTCATCGCCTGCATATACGTCGGTGCCGGTGTCCCGGTGAAGACGTTGTCGTTGGTCTGAGACCACGCCAAACCCAGAATCCGGCCAAAAGCGCGCACCATCTGGTACTATATTTGCGTCTGCTTCTCTGGCTCTGGACCGGTGCACCGCCCGTTCAACACCAGAATCGCGTGTTGAATCTGCGCTTCCCGAGTGATCGAGTCCACACTCTCCGTAACGCCGCTCTGCAGGCATCCGCTCGGATCGCTTGCTCCACTGCCCAGAAGCATGTCCGTGATCGAACCGTCAGAGTCGTAAACAACCGCGATCTGCTTCGCTGCATAGTTGGTCGTCTGCACGTCGGCGGGGAAGACCGGACCGTTCGCGCTCCCATACACGTTTGCACCGCTGAGGTGCTCGTCGAGAGTTCCACCTCTCGCCAGAACCAGAGACGATGTTTGAACATTCCAAACCGAGGCTGCCTTCGCGACCATCGCATCCGCGGCAGCATGATTCACGCTGGGGCTTAGGTCGCCAGAATCCGTGAAATACGCTGGATGATTGGTGTACCACGAAATGATCACCCGCCAGTTATTGAAGTAAGGTGGCCCGAGACCCATCGCGGGCCGCCTGCGCTGGCGGTGGCCGTCGCTGCCAGCATCAACATGACAGCACCCAGAGAAGATAAAATTGCAGTCTCGATGCGGCGGCGACGCCAGCATCTGAGGAGGCGAGTTGATCGTGACAGATTAGCGTCTAGCATCGATCACCTCCCAGGAGCGGATCATGCTAACGACGGTCGAGACGGCGGCCTCCTGGGCGGGCGTGGACGAGTCGGTACCACCATTCGCTGATGGGATCTCTCCGGATCTGGCCGTTGCACCCCCTTGAAGCAATTTTGCCGTGGGCGCGGGAGCCGAACTTGCCGAGTGTGGCATCGGCATCGGGGAGCTCCTTTGTGCACGGTAGCTTACCGTTCGCGCCAGCTTTGCGCCGATCCACCGCAGGTCCGCGACCGGCTCGGTCAAGGCAGCGGACGCGTCCGAAGACCTTACGCCAGCGCCACTTGCCCGTAGAGGTATCGCGCCATCCAGACCCCCTACCGGGGAACTGAGGCCCGCAGCTCCCGGTGCCCGCAGCAACAGCAGAAGCCGCTGACCTACCTGGTAACGCGCATCGTTTGCGCTCCACAGGCCTGCCCATTCCCGCAGCGTATAAACGCCCCGGAGCATCCGCGGATCGCCTGTTCCACCTCGAACCGGATCTCCACCGCGCCTGATGCGAGACCGCTTCCTTGGGAACGATGTATCTGCGCAACCTTTCCAACAAAGATGACCGCCGCCTGCCCCGACATCTGGTGCAGCGCCGCTTCAACAGTCTCGGAGTTCCCTGCTGCGTCCACGCCGGCCGTAGAAAATGCCCTGCCCTGGACCTGCGCATACCCACCCCAAGGTGCCAGAGCCACCCATATCGAAAAGATCCTGAGATAAAAACCACTCCACGTCATCCTGTTCCTCCGCCGACTTCCTCCTTTTCGTCAAGGGAAGGCGAAGCAAGGGCGAATGACCTGAAATGGGACACTCGGCGCGTGGAGGATCAGGGCGAGCCGATTCGGGAAGGACCGGATGGGCGGACGTCTATTCAGGAGACAACTCTCCCGAGATGGCACCTGGGGCAACTCTGGCGCTTAAATCTCGGGATAGAAGTCGAAGAAAGCATCCAGGCTCAACTTCAGTTGCGCCTCGATCTGCTCACGGCTGCCTTCAAGCACGTGCATCGTGACCCGCGCCTCGTTACCATTTTTCAGCTTGATTGGAGCCTCGCTCACCTCCGCGACCTCATCCGCCGGAAGCAGCCTCATGCCATAGACCAAAGTTAGATTTGCCATAGACCTTATTCTCCCACCTCACAATTAGGGCAGGAATATGCGCAGCAGCAATCACAGGGCCGCCCTCCGGCACATACAGCTCCGGGACCAGCGCCACCCTGAATCGTTTCGGCCCCGGCGCGCATTTACACTAAGCAGGCCAACATGCCAGACACCTCTATTCGCGATACCGTTATTCTCGGCTCCGGCTGCTCCGGTCTTACCGCAGCCATCTACGCTGCGCGCTCCAACCTGAAGCCCCTTGTTCTGGAAGGTCATGAGCCCGGAGGACAGCTGTCGATCACCACCCTGGTCGAAAACTTTCCCGGTTGGCCGGAAGGCATACAAGGTCCCGAGCTGATCGAAAACATGAAGAAGCAGGCCGCCCGCTTCGGCGCGGAGCTACGCATGGGTCATCTCGACGGCATCGATTTGTCAGAGCGGCCATTCAAGCTTCAGATCGGCAAGGAGACCGTGCAGACGCGAACGCTGATCATCGCATCCGGCGCAAGCGCCCGATGGCTGAATCTGCCGAGTGAACAGGCCCTGATCGGGCACGGCGTCAGCTCCTGCGCGACCTGCGATGGCTTCTTCTTCTCCGGCAAGGAGATCGCCGTGATCGGCGGCGGCGACAGCGCCATGGAAGAGGCGCTCTTCCTTACCCGCTTCGCCACGAAAGTCACGTTGATCAACCGGTCGGAGAGCTTCCGCGCCTCCAAGATCATGCTTGATCGCGCCGTTGCTCACCCGCAGATCAAGTTCCTCTCCAACACCCTTGTCGAAGAGGTGCTCGGGGTCGAGGAGAAGGAGGTCAAGGGCCTGCGTCTAAAGAACCGCAAATCCGGCGTAGAGTGTGTGCTCGAAGTATCGGCGATGTTTCTGGGTATAGGCCATGAGCCCAATGCAAAGGCGTTCACGGGCCTTCTCGACCTTGATGAAGACGGCTACATCCTGACACAGAACCACGTCTTTACGGCCTTAAGGGGGCAGGTCCTACCGGGCGTCTTCGCCTGCGGCGACATCCAGGACCGGCGCTACCGGCAGGCTATCACCGCGGCCGGCTCGGGATGCATGGCGGCACTCGAAGTGGAGCGATACCTTGAAGAGCATGGTCGCTGAACCGCTCGGAACTCGCCGGCAATCTCACGGCGGTTCCCCGCTCCTTTAGAGAGCCTGGGCCAGCCACTGAAGCCCGAGGCGGTTCGCGGCGGCACTTATGGCCAGAAAGACCTCACAACTCAGCAGAGAAGGGAACAGAACTCCTCGAATTGCGCCCTCTTGAAACGTAGACTTCAAGCGAACCGCCCTACTAACAAATTCGTGGGACTTCTGTCTACCTTTCGTTGACTTTGTGGAGCTTGCGCGCTTGCCGGACGGCTTAATTGTTCAGATAATCCACTTCAAGCGGATGCATACGGACGCAAGGGCATCGGGACCGTCCGCGCGCTGCTAGCCTGAGGAGAATGAGTGTCGCGGAGAATCTGACAAACATCCGGGAGAAGGTCGCGACAGCGTGCCGGGCCGCGCGCCGGCCCGTTGAGGATGTCGCTCTGATGGCTGTGAGCAAGGTGCATCCGGCCACCTTCATTCTCGAGGCCTATGCGGCGGGTCAAAGGCTCTTTGGCGAGAATCGCGTACAGGAATTTCAGGCCAAATCGATTGAATTGGGTGACGCGTTCTTTGGCTCGGAGCGGGCGAGCTTTCACCTGATCGGTCCGCTGCAGAACAACAAGACCGCGAAGGCTGCGGAGCTCTTCGACGCCATCGATACCCTGGATTCGCTAAAGACAGCGCAGCGCCTGGAAAGTGCGTGGAACGGATCTCCGAGATCGCTCCCGGTTCTGGTCGAGGTAAAGCTCTCTCCCGAAGAGGCGAAGCACGGCGTCGCGCCCGCTGATTTGCCCCGCCTGCTCGACCAACTGGCCGACCTAAAGAACGTGCAGGTACAGGGATTGATGACTGTGCCGCCCTGGTCCGAAGATCCGGAAGCGGCACGGCCCTACTTCCGTCAGCTGCGGGAATTGCGAGATCAGCTGCGATCCGCGCACCCGGGAATGGCGCAGCTTTCGATGGGCATGTCCAATGACTTCGCGGTCGCCATCGAGGAAGGTTCTACTTGTGTTCGGATCGGCACCGCAATATTCGGCAGACGAATATTGACGCCCTAGTCTTTGACTCGGGCATACGATCTGGCGGGCCGGAAGACCTTCGATGCGGAACGTACATCAAACGCTTCAGGGCTGCGCATAGTCTGAATACCGCAAGCCTTTCTGAGGACGAAACCGCATGCCGAACACATCCCTGGTTGAACATGAGATCGATGCTGTCGAAGCCGATAAAGTAGAGCAGTACATCGATGACAAGTTCATCGGCGAGCGTATCCGTCGCCTGCGTCTGAAGCGGTCCATGGGCCTGGTGGAGTTGGGTACGCGGACGGGCTTATCCGCCAGCTTCCTTTCGCAACTCGAGACTGGCCGTGTGATCCCGACCATTCGTAACCTGGCGAAACTGGCTCTGGTCTTTCAAAAAGATCTCTCTTACTTCTTCCGGCAGGAGAAGGCAGTTACCTTCCGATCACTTCACAAAAGTGATCGGGTTCGTCTGACTCGAAATTCAAAGGACGGATCGCGATTCGTCGCCGAAAGTCTTAGCGCTCTTATTCCGGACCGCCGCATGGTGCCATGCCTGGCGGAGTTCTTCCCCGGAGATCAGCCTTGCGACTTCACCCCCAAGATCTTCCCCGGGATGGAGTTCGTCTACGTGCTCGAGGGTAGCCTGTGCCTGGCGTCGACCAGTGGCAACGAGCAGTTGGATGGTGGCGACGTGGCGTGGATCGACGGGCGCACAAAGCGCCAGTACATCTGCTCCGGAGAACGGCATTCAAAGGCCATGATCATCACATTTCCTCAGGAGTAAACCGGGGATCGTTTGCATACCAAGAACGACCAGCGAACCACCACAAGTAACCACGTTTTCACCATAATGAACACCAACGTTTTGTGGTGTATGGCCGCTCCGTAAGCAACTTTCAGGGGGGCGTACGGGTTCTCATCTCCAGAGGATTTGAAACAGTTCCTCCGGAGGTTGAATCATGAAAGCAGGCACGTCAGTCTGGGCAACTCTTGCTCTGAGCGGAATTCTTTCGGCGTCGCAAACCCTTATAGCTCAAGCACCTCCGCCTCCGGGGATACAGGATCGTTACGACGATCGGACGTGGAATGCACCTCGCGGTTATGACGACTACTACCGTGAGAATGGCAATTCCAACATGGTTGCGCGGCAGGGGTATGCCGCCGGTTTCAGCCAGGGCGAGTCCGACTACAGGGAACATCACAGCTTCCGGCCGACCAAGGTAGACACCTACAAGCACGTGCCCGAATCTCCTAAAGAGTTCAGACGAGAGGACTTCAAGCGCCTATACAGGGAGGCGTTCGAGCACGGCTACGCGAAAGGCTACGGTCGCTAACGCAAACCGGGGCGTCCAGGCGCCGGATCCGAGCTCTAGGACGCCTCAGCCTTGAGGTGGGCTCGGACCAGCTTTTCCGTAGTGAGCGCACGGTTCGCTGTTGGTAAAAGCGTGGTTCCGTGCTGGTGGGAACGTGCATTGTTAGGCCCCCGGACCTCATGCAGGCGAGGCAGGCTAATCGGGCACCTGCCAACCTACGCCAGTCTGAGCGAGTGTGATGACCGCGGGAGCAGGATCCGAGACGGCTTTGGCCATGTCCGGGTAGGCCTTCTGGACCTCTGTGTCCTTGGCCCACACCGGTACGTCCTGGACCGTGTAGTGGTAAGTAACCCTGGATTCGTTGAAGCCGCTGGCAGCTTTGGCGGGCGGCGTGAACGCATCGAGACCCGTGACATGGCGGAAGCCATAGCAGAAGCGTGGGGCTGAATTCTGGCCGAAGTCAGAGACGGTGTAGCGAGTGATGTGGATGGCGGGTTCGGTGCCCTTGTTCAGGAGCTTGGTGGCGACAAGCGAGTCGAGCTGCCTGATTTCATTCTTGTCAGAGGTCTCGTAGGGGAAGCGAAGAGCGGTCTTATAGAGACAGTCGGGGTGCTCGGCCAAAAATTTAGCGATGCCTTTGGTGAGGTTCTCGGGAGTGGGGTCGGAGGCGGATTTGCACCCGGCAAAGGTGAGAGCCAAAATAAGGGCGGCGGGCGTGAGCAGTTTCAGAGCGGGTACAGACGTCGGTGTCATCGGGACCTCGGGAGTGATTATCTTTCGATGCGAGGTCTTTGGGAAGCGGGACTTGGATGGGCCCGATTGTGAGGGTCTAGGGCGAAGAGCGAAGGCTGAGCCGGGGCAGAGGGCCGAGGCGGGCAGGGGGCTGAGCACGCCCGATCGTTCCCGCTGCTGGGAGGCGATCGGGCCTCAGTCGAAGAGTTTTTCCCTTCAGAGTTGCGGGACGGAACGGCCAAAGCGGGTGGTGGCCATCGCTCCACCGACGAGATCTGTGGCAAGGAGCAGAAGGGTGGCGGGTTCAGGCGTCTGTGCCGTGACGTCCGCGGTCAGGTTGATGGGAAGGTTCTGGTAGAGATCGACGCCGGTGTACGACGACGCGTTGAGGCTGAGGTTGTAATCTCCGAAGTTTACGGGCGCCTGGGCAAAGATCGTGAGGATGTCCCCCGCGCTGGCGACATCATCCTCCCCATAGATGGTCAGGACCTGGGTCACACCGTTAATCGTGATGGTGTCGTTAGAGAAGAAGGGGATGACCTGGTCGGGGATGGGGGAATCGCCGACGAAAAAGTTGCCGGTCTGGAAGACTATGCTTCCCGGTGCGGAGAGGGTCACGGCCGCGGCGTCCATGGTGATGGTGTCACTGGAAGGGCTCAGCGTCATCGATGGAAGAGCGCTCGAGGTGACCGTGATGGTGTCGGCGAGAGCGGGGGAGGCGAGGCAGAGGAGAGTGCCGAGGACGGAGCAGAGCGTTTTGGGATTCAAGATGGTTTCCTTTAGCTGTCCAGGAGAGCTCCGCGAGGAAGTTCGCATGGGCTTGTGAATTCTTGCTAAAGGCGATACCGGCTCAGTTTGGAAGAACTTTAGAGGTCTTTGTTCCGAGGAGGGCTCCATGGTGCGCGCCGGAGAGCGGGTGGACGAGAGAGAGCAGCGGAACGGCTCCTAAGTCCGGATCTGGGGAACGAAGCTAGGGAATGAATTCCGGCGAAACGAAGCGGCAAAGTAAACCTTGGGGCGCTCAGTCCGAGCGGCGCCGAAGGTATCCCTCAAGGCGATGGTGCCGGTACCGAGGAGGGCAAGGCTTGAGGGCTCGGGGGTCTGGGAGATATCGGCGGAGAGGGAGAAGGGGACATTCTTATCGACGCCACTGCTGTCGCTGATCGTCTGGTTGAGCTGAAAGGTGATGTCGCCGAAGCTGACGGGCGTCCCGGCGAAGATGGTGATGAAATCGACGGCGGCGGTGACATTGTTCTCGCCGGAGATGGTGATTTGCTGCGTGATGCCGTTCAGGGTGACGGTGTCGAGGAAGGAGAACGCGATGGTCTGGTCGGGAATGGGCGAGTAGCCGACATAGAAGTTCCCGGTCTGGAACTCGTAGTGTCCGCTGCCGGGGAGGGTGCCGGTGGCAGCATCGAGGGCTATGGTATCGCTGGCGGGAGCGGTGGTAATGGGGGCCACGGAGGCGGCGCTGAAGTCGATGGGGGTGGCGTGCGCGACGATATGGGCGAAGAGGCAGAAGGCGGCTGAGGCGAAGGAGCGAAGGGCTGCAAGTTTCATAAGTGTCTCAATCCTGATGGGAATGCCAGGTTTCTCGGAAGGCCGCTACCCTGAACTTGGCCTTACTCCATGCAATCAGTTGGCCATACTGTGCAAACTTTTGCAGTTGAGGGGCGGGCGCTCGAGATTAGGTAGATGTCCAACCGGATGCTTAAGGATGCTGGGTTTCCGGAGTCGCAGCCCAGCAAGTGTGGCCGCGGGCCGGGGGTGGGGAGTCTACCTGGCGGAATTGGGGCACCAGCTTCCCGGAACGGGAGATGTCCAGCCCGACAGAGGAAAGTCTTTTCCCATGCGAGTGGACCTGAGGTTCCTACGCCGGCTCCCGGAATGGAAAAGCCGGTTCCCTAGGCGTCAGTCCCAAAGCCAGGCGGCGCCGCGGACGCCGCTGGCATCGCCGTGGAGAGGCTTGACGATGCGGACGGAGTCGGCTCCGCCAAAGGTATAGGGGCTGATGCGCGCGGGGAGGTTGCGGTAGAGGCGGTCGAGCTTGGAAAGGCCGCCGCCGAGGACGACGACATCGGGGTCGAGGATATTCACGATCTCGGCGAGAGAGCGGGCCATGCGGTCCTCGAGTCGGTCGAGGGCGGCAGCGGCGGCGAGGTGAAGCGGGGCAGCCGAGTCTTCGCTCGCAGCGACGATCTCCGCGCCATCGAGCGGTTGGCCGGTGGCGGCGAGGAAGTCGCGCATGAGGCCGGTGCCGGAGATCCACATTTCGATGCATCCGCGCTTGCCGCAGTAGCACTGGGGCCCGGGGAGCTCCTCGGGGGTGGCCCACGGGAGCGGGTTGTGGCCCCACTCGCCGGCGATGCCGTGAGGACCGGCGTGCTGGTGCCCGTTCAACACGAGGGCGCCGCCACAGCCGGTTCCTACGATGACGCCGAAGACGATGGGGTAGCCGCTGGCGGAGCCGTCGTGGGCCTCGGAGACGGCGAAGCAGTTGGCGTCGTTAGCGCAGCGAACGGGACGGCCGAGGGCGGCGGTGATGTCGAACTCGAGGGGATGGCCATTGAGCCAGGTAGAGTTCGCATTTTTTACCAACCCAGTGGAGCGGACTATGGTGCCCGGGATGCCGATACCGACGGAGGGGAGGCAGGAGATCTGCACCTCCAGATGCCGGACGACCCCGACGATGGCATTGACGGTACCGGGGTAGTCATTTTTCGGAGTGGGGACGCGTTGCCGAGCGATGACCTGGCCTGTGGCATCGATGGCAACGCCTTCGATCTTGGTGCCGCCGAGGTCGATGCCGATGCGAATGCCGGCGCAGGGTGTAACCGAGGTTGTTGCGTTCACGAGCGAATCCTCCGATGTCAGTGGCGCAGGTCCGTCCGAGATTGGCCGCGCTGAGTGAAATGAACAGCTTGATCGAGGTACGGACGAGACCAGCATAAAGGATGGGGAGCACCCCGGCGCGATTCCGGCTGATGGAAAGGCCGAGAGCGCCGATGAAGATCGATGAACATCAACGGCAGCCGATGAGATAAGCTGGAGCGCTATGCGGGTGCGTAAGCGTTTACACGAGCCGCGGCAATGGAGAAGCGAATATGTTGAACGAGTTTAGGTCTGGGGTACATGTGCGGTCTGGAGTGCATGCCCGAAGGGCGGCCCGGTTTGGATTCTCCTGTACGGCGGCACTTGCCGTCAGCTGCGCGCTTGCAGTGGTTTGCAGGGCGCAGAGCCCGACGGCCACATTGAGCATCCAGTTGGATAAGGCGGCGCATGCGGTGAGTCGTACGTTGTACGGGCTGATGACGGAGGAGATCAACTACTCGTACGACGGCGGATTGTATGCGGAGATGGTGCGCAACCGGACGTTTCAGGATCACGGATTCGGCGGTGTGGCGCACTGGAATATCGAGCATATGGGGAACTCCGATGCGTCGATGGCGATCGACCAGGCGGAGGGGCCGAGCGCGGCGTTGCAGCACAGCCTCGTGATCACGGTGAAGCAGGCGGACACGGCGAACCAGGCGGGGGTGCGGAACGAGGGCTACTGGGGGATGGCAGTGCGGGCGAACACGCCTTACAAGGGATCGCTGTATGCGAAGGCCGACTCTGCGGAGGTGGGGCCGATGACGGTTGCGCTGGTGAGCGACAACAGCGGGAAGGCGGTGGCGACCGCGACGGTGCCGGGGATCTCGACGGAGTGGAAGCGGTATGAGTTCACGTTGACGACGGGCAAGGTGGAGACGTCGGCGGAGAACCACCTGCAGCTGACCGTAGGGCATGCGGGCAAGGTGTGGATCGATATGGTGAGCCTGTTTCCACCAACGTATAAAGACCGCGTGAATGGAAACCGGCCAGATCTGATGGAGAAGATGGCGGCAATGCGTCCGACCTTTCTGCGGCTGCCGGGTGGGAACTACCTTGAAGGCGACCAGATCGACGAGAGGTTCGACTGGAAGAATACGATCGGGCCGCTGGTGGATCGGCCGACGCACAGGAGCCCGTGGATGTACCAGTCTTCGGACGGGATGGGTCTGCTGGAGTTTCTGGAGTGGACGGAGGATCTGAAGATTCAGACGGTGCTGGCGGTGTATGCGGGCTACTCGCTGAAAGGGGATCACATTGCGCCGGGGCCGGCGCTGACGCCGATTGTCGACGACGCGCTCGATGAGATCGAGTTTGCGACGGGTGATGCGTCGACGAAGTGGGGTGGGGTGCGGGCGAAGCTGGGGCATCCGGCGGCGTTTCCGGTGAAGTACGTCGAGATCGGCAATGAGGACTGGTTCGATAAGTCGGGCAGCTATGAGGGACGGTATGCGCAGTTTTATAAGGCGATCAATGCGAAGTATCCGCAGCTGGAGCTGATCGCGACGGCTCCGCTGAAGCGGATGAAGCCGGATGTGCTCGACGACCACTACTACAAGCGGGCGGACGAGTTCTTTGAGGACGTGAAGCACTACGACGCCATTGACCGGAGTGGGCCGAAGATCTTCGTGGGCGAGTGGGCGACGCGCGAGGGATCGCCGACGACAAACATGGGCGCGGCGCTGGGAGATGCGGCGTGGATGACCGGGATGGAGCGGAATAGCGATCTGATCGTGATGGCCTCGTATGCTCCGCTGTTTGTGAATGTGAATCCGGGCGGGATGCAGTGGGAGTCGGACCTGATCGGGTATGACGCGCTGACGAGCTACGGGTCTCCGGGATACTACGCGCAGGCGATGTTTGCGGAGTATCTCGGGACGGAGGTGCCGACCTCCTCGATGACGGGTGGAGGGAATCGGTTCTTCTATTCGGTGACGAGGGATGCGGCCGCGGGCAAGGTGTTTCTGAAGCTGGTGAATGCTGCTTCGACGCCGCAGGCGGTAGATATCGACATGAGTGGTGCGGGAGCCGTAGCGAAAGCGGGGACTCTGGTATCGCTGACGGGGACGACCTTGGCGGAGACAAACACGATTGTCGCGCCGACGCGGATTGTTCCGGTGAAGACGGCTCTGAAGGCAGCTGGGGCGAAGTTCAACCATGTAGTGCCGGGGTATTCGGTGCAGGTGCTGGAGCTTTCGGCTAAGTAAACCGGAAGCCGGGCGGGAGCGAGTGAGCGGCGAGCCGGGCACTTTCAATTGGCGCGGGAGAAGAGTCTCGGGTCCCACAGGACGGGTTCGGGAGAGTCGGCCTGGATGCGAGAGAAGTCGGGGTGGCCGGGGTTGATCAGGACGTTGCGTTCCCTTCCCTGCAGGACCACGCCTGGGACGAGGAGGACGGCGGAGTGCTGCTCGTCGATCCAGAGGTCTCCAAAGGAGCGGCTGGCGAGTAGATCTTCAGCGCTCCAGTTGGTGAGGGCTGAGGGTTCGAGCGCTTCGAGGGCGAGGTCCTCGGGGATGTGGATGGTGATGGACGCCAGTGTCTTTGGCACGGAGCCGAGGTTGGCATGGACGAGGGTTTCGAAGACGGCTCCGGCGTAGGTCTCGGCGGCGTAGATGACGCGCTTGCCGGGAGAGTTCCAGCGAGCGCCTTTGAGCATGGCGCCGGTCGCGTCGAAGATGGGGTGCCTGCGGTCGGCGATCCGAAACGCGAGCACTAGACAGGCAGGCCGTAGAAGAGTTTGTCGAGCAGGTCCTCAACAGCGCGGGCGCCGAGCTCGGTGGCTGCGGCAGCTAAGGGCGTCTGTCTGCCGAGTTCAGGGTGAGGCTGGTTCATCCACGACTTCGCCTGGTCGGCGTCATCCCAGGTATATTCGGCGGCGGCAAGGGTTCGGGCCAGACGCTCGGTGCGTTCGCTGACGTTGCTGGAGAGACGTCCCTTGGTGCGCTTCCAGGTAGCAGAGGGTACGACGCGGTCCCGGATGGCTTTCGCTTCCCTGCCGTTCCGGGCGACGCGAGATACGACGCGCATAACCGATTGCTTGGGAAGACCTCGGGATACGGCCCCGTCCAGGTCGCGAACGGTGCGGACGTCGGCGTGGATTCCGAGGATGTGGGCGATGGCTCCTGCTGAGATCATGGTTGCGCTCCGGTATCAGTGTATATCGGAACGGGGGATCATGTGAGCCAAATACTTTTGGCGGGAAAGTAGACAGGAGACGCGCGATGGGGCAGCTACTTGTAGGAGGTAAGGCCTTTGCCCTCGGTGACTGTGTAGAAGGCATCGACGGCGGTGGGTGGAGGGATGGTCTCCCGTGCGCCGCTGGGCCAGTGGATCTCGATCTTTTCGACCTTGGTGGCGGGCCCAAGGCCGAAGTGGGGGCGCTGGTCGGGGGAGGAAGCGAAGGAGCCGCCGGCGATCACATCCTGGCGCTGACGGAATCCGTTGGCGGTGACATAAATTGTGGCTCCGACGGCATCGCGGGGGGATTTGGGGCCACCGACGAGTTTGAAGGCGATCCAGTGATTGGACTGCTTGGTGACGTTGCGGAAGAGCGACGGGGGCGAATCGAGATTGTTGATCACGACGTCCACACGGCCGGTATTGAAGAGGTCTCCGAAGGCGAGGCCGCGAGCTACCGCGACCTTTGCGAGGCCGGTGCCTCCGACGGGTGGAACGAACTCGAACTTGCCCTTGTTGTTGTGCAGCAGGTAGGCGCGCTGGGCGAAGGTGGTGCCCCATGGCTGCTTATCGACCTCGGGGTAGACGTGGCCGTTGACGGTGAGGAGGTCGAGCCAGCCGTCGTTGTCGTAGTCGAAGAAGGAGGTGCCCCAGCTGAGGAAGGGGATGGTGGGTTCGGCGATGCCGGCCTGGTAGCTGATGTCGGTAAAGTTGCCGTCTCCATCGTTGCGATAGAGCGGCTTGTAGTCGTCGGAGAAGGTGGTGTTGTAGAGGTCGATGAGCCCGTTGTGGGTGTAGTCGCCGGCCGCGATGCCCATGCTGGCGGTCTCGCGGCCGCTCTCGTTGAGGGCGTATCCAGAGGCGAAGCTGGCGTCCTCGAAGGTGCCGTTGCCCTTGTTGAGGTAGAGGTAGTTGGGGGTGGAGTCGTCAGCGACGAGGAGGTCTACCTTGCCGTCGCCGTTGAGGTCGATGAAGAGTGAGGCCAGGCCGTAGTAGGCCTTGTCGTCGGTGACGCCGGCCTTGGCGCTGACGTCGGTGAAGGTGCCATCGCCGTTGTTATGGAACAGGTGGTCGGTCTCTCCCTGGAGGCCGCGGGGGCCGCACATGACGCTGGCTCCGCGGAACTGGCAGCCGCTGGCGGGCGGCGGATGGGTGGTGTCGTAGTGGACGTATCCGGGGACGAAGAGATCGAGGCGGCCATCACCGTCAACATCGCCCCAGGTGGCGCCGGCGGACCAGTTGCCGAGGGTGACGCCAGCCTTTTCGGCCACGTCGGTAAAGGTGCCGTCGTGGTTGTTATGGAAGAGGCGGTTCTTGCCGTAGTTGGAGACGAAGATATCGGGCCAGCCGTCGTTGTCGTAGTCGCCGACGACGGCTCCGAAGCCCCATCGGTCGTTGGCGACGCCAGCTTTGGCCGTGACATCGGTGAAGGTGCCGTCGTGGTTGTTGTGGAACAGGGCGGCGTGCGGGGCGGGGGACTTGCCGGCGAGCGCGTCCCAGGTGGAGCCGTTGACGAGGTAGATGTCGAGCCAGCCGTCGTTGTCGTAGTCGAGCAGAGCGACACCGGAGCCGACTGTCTCAAGGATAAGCGTCTTGGCGGGCGTGCCCATGACGTGGTGGAAGGTCGACAGGCCGGACTTTGCGGTGATGTCTTCGAAGACAATGGGGCCATTCTTGACGAAGCCGCCGGCGGTGATGGGGCGGTGCTCGGCATCGAGGATGGCGGCGTGCGCGGCGCCGGTGTTGACGCTCATGCCGCCGGGCTGCTGGGCAGGTTGCTGTGCCGCTTCTTTCTCTGTGGCGTGAGGTTCCGTTACTGCGGGAGTGGTCTGGGCGGGTCGTGTCTGGGCGGGTGGCGTTTGAGCGGAAGCGACGGCGGCGGCCGCGAGCAGAAGCAGAGACAGAAAGCGCATGAAGTAGGACCCGCCTTCAATCTTAGAAGATGTAGCGGCTGGTGAATACGAGGCTGTGATTGTAGGTGTGGAAGGTGGTAGCGGCGGTCTGGAAGGCGATGCCGCCGACGAAGCCGGAGCGGGCCTTGAGGTCGTGCGGATGGAAGGAGAACTTGCCGACCACGATGCCGGGCGTAAGGAAGGTCTGGATGTTGCCGTCGCGCGCGGAGCCGTACCAGCGGGTGGTGTTGATCTCGAGCTCGGGCCAGAGATACTTGCCGACGTGGTACTGAGCGACCGTGGCGGTGGTGAGGGTGCGGCCGAGGGTGGCGGTGTTGCCGGTGGGAAGGTTTGCGCCGAGATTGGCGATGACGTCGAACCTGCCCCATCCCTTGCCACCGTTAATTGTTGGGTTGAGGCTCGCATCGGTGGCGCCGTTTTTGTGGCTGCCCGTGGGGATGACGCCGACGATCTGCGAGCTGAGGAGGTAGTTGCCGTGCTTCTCGTTGGCGGAGAGGATGCGGTATTTGGCCTGGAAGCTCATATCCCCGAAGCCGTCGAGGGTACCGTCGCTGTGCTCGAGGAAGGGTGGGAGGAGGACGTCGAACTCGGTGCGGCTGAAGGGGATGAGGTTAAGGCCGCGGTTGGCGTCGAGGTTCCAGGTGTGAACGTGGGTGGGGGAGATCTGGCGGGTGAAGTCCGCGCGAAAGACCTGGATGAGCATGGGGTACGCGGAGACGACGGGGACGGTCCACTTGGGTTGCTGCGATTGGATGCGGGTGGCGCGAACCTGCCAGCGCTCGAAGAAGTTTTGAGGAGCTGGAACGGCGGCGGGCGCAGGCGTGGGTCGGGCTTCGGTGGTGGAGGGCTGCTGCGGTTCGGTGGTGTGGAACGTCGGGTAGAGAAGCGGGTCCTTCCCCTTCGCAAGCTCAAGGGTCAGGGTGACAAGAGTAAGGGGATCTCTCGGCTGGCTCGGAGTGACGGGGTAGAAGGGTGCCCCGATCAATGTCGCGGGCGCGGGCGGGAGTTCGGGTCGAGGGAGTGCCGCGACCTCTCTCGCCCGTGAGAGCGCGATGAGTAATGTAACGATAAGTGTTTCAAATGCGGAAGAGCGAACGGCTCTGAGACTCGACACACGGGCAAGCTCCATCCTGGCAGGATTTCAGCGATCTCTGATTGCAGATCAGCGTAGACGCCCACGTGAGGAGATGCATCGTCCGAAAGATGGAGATAAGGGCAGAGGACGCTATTTGCGCATGGGCACCTCGATGATGGTGACGCTGGCGTTGGGGAAGGTGTGGCGGAAGCCGCCCTGAACCGGCTCGTTGCGGGCGACGGGGATGACGCGGCTGGGGTCTTCCTCGTCGTTTTCAACGAGAATGTTTTCGGCGGTGAGGGTGGTGACTTTGGCCGAGGTGGGCGTGATGCCGAGAGAGGAAAGGTCGATGGTGGCGGTCTCGGGGCGGGTGAGGTGGCGGTTGACGCAGAGGAGGAGGAGCTTGGTGTGGTCTTCGGACTCCGCTGCGACGACGTCGAGGTAGGGGATGTCCGGGATCTCGGGAAGGCGGCTGTTGCCGTGGGTGATGGAGTAGGTGGGAGAGTCGGAGGCCACGGAAAGGAGGGTGTGCGGGTGGGCGCTGGCGTACTCGCGAAGGACCCAGTAGGCGGGTGCGCCGTAGACCTGGGAGCGCTTCTTCCAGATGCCTCCGAACTCAAGGATGCCGGTCATGTCGGAGATAGAGACGACGTCGGAGTTGCGCATGACCATGTTGAGGAAGCCGCCGGCGAAGAGGGCTCCGCCGAGGTTGGTGTAGTTCAGGCCGGTGTGGTTATTCGAGATCATGAGCCACTCGGTGAAGGCGACGTTGACGTCCTTCTGTCCGGCAGCAACGGCCTGCTGCTTGATGGCGTGCATGCGACCGGCGAGGCCCCATGGGAGGGCTAGGGCGGCCATGCTGTGGAAGTCGTCCGAGGCGTGCGGGAGCTGGACGTTATCGCCGACGACGAAGTGGGTCGAGAGATAGTTGAAGGAGCCGACGGGGTTGGTGAGCTGCTGGGCGTTCCACTCGGTGAAGTGGTCCTCGTCGGCGCCGGTAGCGATGAGACGGGCGCGGGGATCGGCATTCCGGACGGCCTGGCTGGTGGCGAGGGTGACGGCGGCGATGCGCTCGGTCGAGGGATAGCCTACCTGGAAGTCGCCCCAGAGTTCGTTGCCGAGCTCCCACAGGCTGCCGCCCTTGTGGTCGGCCCAGTGCTTGTCGATGTAGCGGACCCAGTCTGCCGCCTGCTGAGGGGTTCCGGTGCCGAGGTTGAGGGCGACCTGGGGCTGGGCGTGGATGAGCTCGCAGAAGCGGAGGAACTCGTCGGTGCCGAATGTGTTGTACTCCGGGATGCCCCAGGAGAGATTGATCTTCGAGACGCGCTTGTCGAGCGGTCCGATGCCATCCTGCCAGTCGTAGGCGGAGGTAAAGTTGCCGCCGAAGCGGAGGAGTGGCGAGTGGAGATCGCTGGCCATGGCGATGACGTCGGGGTCCATGCCGTCGATGGCGTCGGCGGGGTTGAGGCTGACGTTATCGACCTCGGCGCGGGCGTCGTTCGAGAGCGAGATGACGAGGTCGACCGGCTCGAGGGGTGTGACGGTGCCGGGCTTGAGCGTGAGGGTAAAGGGGTACTTTGTCCAGGCCGGGGAAGAGGCGTCGACGGAGGTGGAGGCGAGGATCTGGTCCGGGTGCGCGGGGCGGCGAAGAGAGAGGCTCACGTTGGCGGGGCCGCGAACGTGCTTGAGCCAGAGGCTGCCGTTGTAGGTGAGCTCGCGATGGACGGGGAGGTAGACCTGCTGGAGGATGCCGACCTCCTTGCCCGGAAGCGACATGACGAGGACGGATTGCGACGAGTTGGCGGCGTCTCCGCGGAGGGGCGAGTAGCGGTTACCCTGTGCGGGATCGAGGGGTTCCCAGGGGAGGGGCAAGCCGAGCGAGGAGGCGCGGCGCAGCTGCGGGCGGGCCTTGAGCATGGCGTCGACATTGCCGGCGGACCAGAGGCCCTCCTCGAAGCTCCCGTTCTGGATGACATCAGCCCACAGACCGCCGTAGGTGGAATGGCCGATGGGCTCGAGGAAGCTGCCGAAGAGGCTGGAGGGAATAATCTGCTCGGTCGCTGGGCGGGAGACTCGAAGGGCGATGACCGCCCCTGCGGAGCTCGGCGATTCGGTCATCTGAGCGGCGATGGGCCGGGCTGAAAACGACAGCGTAAACGCAGAGATGGCAGCGTAGCGGAGGATGCAATGGGAGCTTGCGATTCGTACAGGACGCATGCGAGGAGGTCTCCTTGGCGAAGGGTGAATTGTAACCGTTTCCATAGCAAAGCCCCGGCGAGGTCTATTGGCGATTTTTGCCGCTGGCCCCCTGAACCTACGGGCGAGGGACGGGACTCGGTTGAGTAGAAGGTACGGCGCGGGAGTCTTGCTGATTCGTGAGATCGGTGGCGGTCTTGAGTTCGCGTTCGGAGCCGGCCTTGTCACCGAGGCGAGCGAGGGTCAGCCCAAGGTAGTAATGGGCTGGCTGATAATCGGGCGAGCTCTGGACGGCAGCAGTGAGCGAGGTATTGGCAGCGGCGAACTCCTTCCGGCGGTAGGCGAGAATGCCCAGTCCCGTGAGAGCTCCGCCGTGGTGCGGGTCGCGAGCGAGGGTCTTCTCGAAGAGCGGCGCGGCCGTCTCGGCCTGGCCAGCGTCGAGGGCGATCTGGCCGAGTTGGAAATAGGACTCGGTCTGTAGGGGCTGGAGGTCGACGGAACGTTGAAACTCCGCCTTGGCGTCGTCGATGCGCTGCTGCATCTCGAGCACGTGGCCGAGGCCGAAGTGGGCGGAAGCATCGTTGGGACGCGTGGCGAGATAGGCGCGAAAGTGCTGCTCGGCTGCGGGAAGGTGGCCCTGATCGGCCTCGACGCGGGCAAGAGCATAGGTGATAGAGGGATCTGGTTGGCTGGAGGAGGGCTTGAGGGCCAGGGCGGCGTTCAGGGCTTCGGCGGCTTGGGGGAGAAGGCGCATCTGCTGGGCCTGAATGCCGAGGTCGAGCAGCAGTGTGGGGTCGTCGGGAAGGTGCTCGCGGGCGTGCTGAAGACAGAGGAGCGCGGCGTTCGCATCTCCCGAGCGGCGGGCCTGGAGGGCGAGGCTGGTCGCCGCGTGAAGCTCTCCAAGGCGGGCGCCAGGATCGCGGAGATCGGTGGCGAGGACGGTCTCGAAACGGTCCATCGCCTCTGGGTAGCGGCGCTCTGAGAGAAGGAGATTGCCGAGGCTGAGGTTGGCGGCCGGGTGGTTGGGGCTAAGGTCCAGGGCGGCGCTGAGAAGCTGGTGGGCGACCACGGGATCGCCCCTCTGGATGGCGGTCAGGGCCTGTGCGGAGAGGCTGTCGGGATCCGCAGGGCCTGGCTGGGTGCTGCGCAAGGGTGTGGCAGACGCTTGCGGCAGAGCGGAGGGCACTCCGAGGAGAAGGGCGGCGACTAGGAACGCGGGTGAAAAGGTCATAAGCTGAAAAGAGAACGGCAGGAGGCTCTTCGAGGATCGAAGAACGCTCCTGCCGACACTAGCATAACAGTGAAAGTTAGAACTGGATGCGGGCGGTGAGTTGCATTGCTCGTGGTTGGTCGATGGTGGAGGTTGGGACCCCGAAGAAGCGATCGCCAGGGTTAGTGTTCGGGGTCTGGAAGATGTGGCGATTGAAGGCATTCAGAAGTTCAACCTTGAAGGTGAAGCTTGCCGTGTCTCCGATCGGGGTTCGTTTGAGTAAGCTGAAATCCTCATTGTAGTACTTGAAGTTACGGACCTCGCCAGTGACGCGGGGAACGTTGCCGAATTGGAATGCTCCATTGTCTGCGGTGGGTCCGTTGCCGAGTACACGGGCGCGCGTACGGCGGAAGGTGCCGGCGTTCTGATCGATGAAGGCCGGGGCGTTCTGCAGAGCCGCATAGCCGCTGTTGTCGGATTGCCCCTGCGCGTTGATTGGGATGAGCAGGCCGTTGAAGATGGAGTCTACGTTGGGATCGGGCCCAGCGAGATTGTTGCCACTTCTCAGCTCGCGGAAGGGATCGATCTTGCCGCTGCGGCGGGCGTTGCTCGAGAGCTGCGAGCCGGGAATGCGGGTGAACTCAATATTGTTGTCCCACCCCGGGATCCGGGTGGCGCTGCCGAAGCTGATCGGCTCCCCGGATTGGTAACGCTGAACGCCGCCAATCTCAAATCCGCTGATGGCTGCCCGAAGGAGAGGGTTGCCACCACTGAGGAAGTGCCGGTCTTTGCCGAAGGGCAGCTGGTAGAGATAGCTGACAACAAAGGTGTGCGGAATGTCCTGGTTGGAGATCGCCTTCTGGCTCTTGGAGTTGGTGGGATCCTGGAGCTGCTGGACGCCGTTGGTTACGTTGATGATGGAGTCGGCGTTGGTGATGGTCTTGGCCCAGGTGTAGGAGGCCTGGAGATTGAGACCTTGAGAGAAGCGGCGCTCGATGCTGGTTACGAGAGCGTGGTAGGTGGAGTGGCCTACATTCTGCAAGCAGCAGTCAGTAGCGATGAAGCCGTATTGGGGAAAGGGTCGAAGCGCCTGCTGAACCTGGCCATTGAACGTGAGCGCCTTTCCGCCATTGAGTGGATCGTACGCCGAGTAGGGAGGCTTGATGCCGTTCGACGGGAGGTCGTGGCTGGTGAGGGCATCGCCAAGCGCGAAGTTGGATTTCGAAATGTTGTTGATGTTCTCCAACTGGGACTTGAGGTGGGCACCCGCATTGCCGATGTAGCCGACGGTCAGGATGAGATCTTTCGAGACCTCCTGCTGCACCTGGAGGTTCCATTGGTTGAGCTCGCCGGGACGACCGTAGCTCGACTTCACGTAGTTGCCGAAGGATCTCGGAGAGTCAGGGTTGCCATTGTCAAACTGGCCAGGGTCGAGATTGATGCCGACCGCGTACGCTGGCAGACCGCTATCGATGGAGAACGCCTGGTCAAATCCGTTGGAGCCAAAGGAGGGGGTCGCGGTGTAGCCCTGCCGGGTATCGCCGCCGAAGTCGCTGTATTGGAGCGGAGCGAAGAGGGTCGCAAAGCCGCCACGAAACACGGTCTTGCCGTTGCTGTTGGAGGGGGTAAACGCAAATCCGACGCGGGGAGCGATGTCTTTGTACCAGGTGTCGGCCCAGCGTTTGTTGCAGTTGGTGCAGCTGGAGGCGAAGACGAGGGCACCGGGGAGGCCGGTGTGGGGATCGATGGCGGAGGTGCTGAAGTTAGAGGTGTCGCTGTACTTCTCTTTGCGGGGACGATCAATGTCGTAGCGAACGCCCAGATTAAGAACGAGGCTGTTCGAAACCTTGAAGTCATCCTGCAAGAAGCCGGCGTAGTAGTCCTGGATCCACTGGGCCTGGTGGAAGGGGACGGCGACGCGACCGAAGTCTGCCTGGCCGAGAAGGAGGCTGGCGAAGCCGTTGCCGGTGCCGCGAGCGAAGTCTCCGGTCTGAGCCGCATTGGTCTGATTTCCGGAGAAAGAGAAGTTTCCGTTGGTAAGGCCCTTCGAGATGGAGGAGTACTGCTGGTAGCGGTAGTCGAAGCCGAACTTGAAGCCGTTGCGGCCCTTTTGCCAGCTGATGGAATCGTTGAGGCGAATCCCGTTGTCGATGTTGTCGTCGTTCTGGTTGCGGCTGAGATCGGTCAATCCGCCAATCTGAATCCGGGGCAGGCCGGTTATGTTACCGATCCCTAGCTGCTGTGCATCGAGCGTACCAGTGGTGTTGAAGGACGTGTTGATGGAGTTGGTGCGATTGGTTCCGACATTGAAGTGGTTGAGCAGGCTGGGGGTGAGGACAAGATCCCATCCGCCGCGGCCGTAGTGGGTGATGAAGTCCTGGACCTGGGTGGCAGGGTCCTGAGGGCCGTTGAAGGCGCGGTTGGTGGGGTTGTGACGGGTGTTGTCGCGGGGCGAGTAGGTCGCGTAGATCTTGTTCCTGTCGTTGATCGTCTCGTCGATGCGGATGGTGTAGAGCGTGTTGAAGATGGGCGAGGCCGAGGTGAGGGTGTAGTTGCCGCCAATCGCGGGGTCGGTCGCCGCGGGGTAGAGAGCCGCTATGTTCTGACCGACCTTGCTGAAGCGCGAGGCAGGGATGATGTTGAAGTTGCCGAGGGGCGATGTGGGCGAGGCGGGAACGCTTCCGAAAGCGGAGCGGCAACGAACGCCGTTCACAGTCCGGGTGGTGGCCGGATCGAAGATCTCGCCGAAGTAGATAGGCGTTCCGTCGCAAGGGTTGATGTTCCCGGTCAGTCTGGGACCGCCCCCGTTGAGGACCTGATCCTGGAAGTTACCGGTTAGCTCCGGCGTCGTAGGCACGCTGCTGATTCTGGCCCCACCGAGCGACTGCTGGAACTGCTCCCAGTTGAAGAAGAAGAAGGTCTTGTCCCTGCCGTTGTAGAGATGGGGGATGATAACGGGACCACCGAGGCTGCCGCCGTAGTCGTTCTTCTTATCACTGCCGCGACGGTTGGCGTTGACCAGATTCGTGTTGCCGACCGATCGGTAGTAGGCCTGCCGACCATTGTTAAACCAGTTGTTGGCGTCGAGGACGTCATTGCGGAAGAGATCGTAGGCGGTGCCATGGAAGGCATTGGTTCCGGACTTGGTGACAAAGTTCACGATGCCGCCGGTGGTTCGGCCGAATTCGGCAGCAGGGGTGGAGGTGGTGACCTTGAACTCTGAGATGGCTTCGACCGAGGGCGAGGCCTCGTCGAAGGACGAACCATTTTCGGTGCGGATGACGGAGGCACCATCGAGAAGGATCTCGCTGCCAAAGTTTTGACCGCCGCCAAGCTTGTTGAGGAAGATGCCGTTATCGCTGTTGGCGCTGCCGGGGCCAGTTGTACCGGGGATGAGGAACACGAACGCTTCGGGCGAGCGGGTAGCGCCGACCCCGCCCAGGGCAAGGGGGAGATCGACGATCTGTTGGGTCGTAACGGTTCCGCCGACGTCGGAGGATTGGGTCTCGACGGTGTTGGCGTCAGCCTGAACGGTGACCGACTCACTCGCTCCACCAGCGGACAGCGTGATGTCCAAGCCAGTGACGGTGCCGACTCGAACCTCCACGCCTTTGTTGACGGCGGACTTGAATCCAGGGGCAGTCGCGGTGATGGTGTAGTGGCCGAGTTGAATGGAGGGGAACCGGTAGTTCCCGGCGCCTGAGGAGGTCGTCGTGAAGACGGACCCTGTCTCCTCTCCCTTTGCGGTGATGGCAGCGTTCGGGACTGCGGCTCCGGAGGGATCGAGAACGTTTCCGGCGATTTGCCCCTGGTTGGTCTGCGCGGGTGCGATCGCCACGGTGAAGAGCAGGGCAACGAAAGCTGCCGAGAGCCGGCTGAATCTGAGTACTTTGTTCACAATCTCCTCCAAAAGGGGCTGTTCTGTGAGAGCGGCGTCTGTGCTGGCTTGAGATCAAAGGCACAGATCGTAGGGGAAGGGTGCTGAAAACCGTTCGGGCTGCTTTTAGGTCACCAGAGATGTAACCGGTTGCAGGTTGGTGAGCAGAACGAATACTAGTGACGATGCAGATAGATTGTCAACGAGTTTCTACATCTCGCTGTGGAGTGTTTACTCCTCCGAAGTATGGGAATACGGCCGTGAGCGGAAATTCTTCCATTTGCGATTCCGATACGAAGCAGAGGGGGTAACTGTTCGGCTACCTGGGGGTCTGATTCGGCTTACTTGTCCGTCGGTGTGGAGTGGGAGCCGTAGAGGCTGGAGCTGGTTTTGAGCTCCGCATTGGCTTTAGCTGAGAGGCCGGCGTGGCGGTAGATCTGGCCTAGCTGATAGTGGAGGCGAGGATTTCGGGGATCGAGCGCGACTGCCTGCTCCATCTCCCGGGTGCCGAGGGCTTCCTGACCTGTGGCCAGGCAGGCGCGGGCTAACTCCTCGTGGCAGCGCGGGCACTTCGGAGCAACCGCGATTGCCTGTTGTAAGGGGCTGACGGCCTCACTGGACCGGGACTTCGCGTTGAGAAGGGTTCCGAGGTTCAGGAAAGGCTGTTCGCTGGCGTGGGCGCTGCGTGCCTGGGCGGCGATGGCTCGGTTGTACGCCGCCAGAGCCTCGTCGGTGCGGTTCTGGGCTTCGAGCGAGAGGCCGAGATTATCGAGCGCCTTCGAATCGTTGGGATTAAGAGCGAGGGTCTGGTTGAAATCGTGCTCGGCCTCGACGAAGTTTCCCTGGTTCATCTGGGCGCGGCCCAGGCTGTACCAGGCATCGGCGTTCTTGGGGTCGGCGGCGACGGCGCGTTTGAGCCAGCGGATGGCGTCGGCGTAGTCGTCGAGGAGAACATAGTCGAGCGCAACGATTTTGAGGTCGTCGGCTTGAGGCGGTTGGATCGCCGCAGCCTCCGTATAAACGGTAAGGGATTCCTTGGGCTTGTTTTCGCGGTGAAGAACGAAGCCGAGGAGATAAAGGGCCTGGGCGGATCCGGGGCTGGATCCGGGCGCGGCGGCGATTTGCTTGCGGAGGACAGGATCGGCGGCGGTGAAATCGTTGAGACGGATGAGCGACTTTGCCTGCATGAGGAGGGCGTCCGAAGGACTCGCGGAAGGGGTAGCGGCCTCAGCTTCAGCGGCTTCCGCAAAGAGGTTCGCGGCCGCGCGGAAGTCCTGTGCCGCGAAGGCCTGCTGCGCCCGGGAACAGGCGGAGGTCTGCGCCTGGGCTTTGAGGGTTCCCGTAGCTGAAAGGGAGAGCACAAGAGCCCAAAGCAGAGGGCGCGCGAGGCAGCACAAAGAGAGTGAAACCGTATTCAAGACCGGCGGAGAGGCGGGTTGAGCGGGGCTGTTCACTTGGCTGGGGCAGAAGGTTCGTCTACTTTGAGGACCTGATCTCCGCGAACATTTTCGAGCTTCTGGACGATGCCGCTGGGCCACCGGATCTCAATCGATTTGGCGGTGGCATCGGGGCCTAGACCGAAGTGGGCGCGCTTGTCGTTGGACGAAAGATAGCTGCCGGCGGTGGTAACGGTGGTGTACTCCGTACCCTTGGAGGTGACGATCTTAATCTCGGCTCCGATGCCGTCGCGGTTAGACTTATGGCCGACAAGATTTAGAAGCAGCCAGTGGTTGTGAGTAGAGGTCTCGTTGTGGAGGATGTGGGCCGCGCCGCCGTTGGTGGTGACGATAGCGTCCATGCGGCCGTCGTTATCGAGGTCGCCCACCGCCAGACCACGGCTGACCCAGGGCTGTTGAAACACGGCTCCGGACTGGGCGGAGACATCGACGAAGCCCTTCCCGGTGTTGCGCGCGAGCAGCATCGGCTCCTTGTAGTGGAGCTGCGGGTAGCTGAGTTCGACGGTGTCGAGGTCGTGGGCCTGGGCGATGAGGATGTCCTTGAGGCCATCGTTGTCGTAGTCAAGGAAGCGGATGCCCCATCCGGAGTGGAGCAGCGTCATGCGGGCGAGGCCAGAGACATAGGTGTCGTAGGTGAAGCTGCCGTCGCCGTTGTTGCGGTAGAGGGCGTACTTCTGATTGGCGAGATTGGTGATGACGATGTCGGGGAGACCGTCGTTGTTGTAGTCCTGGAAATCGATACCCATCCCGGCGTAGGTGCGTCCATCCCCATCGACGGCGACCTCGGCAGTGAGTCCGGTCTCCTCAAAGTGGCCGTTTCCCTTGTTGTGGAAGAGGAACTCGAGCATGGAGTCGTTGGCGACGGCGAGGTCGATCTTTCCGTCGCGGTCGAAGTCGGCAATGGCGATGCCGAGGCCCTTGCCGGGGACGTCGAGGCCCATCTTCTTGGCGACTTCGGTGAAGTGGCCGTTGCCGTCGTTGTGGTAGACGAGCGCGGGGATGGCGGGGAAGATGTCGGGGTGGCAGAAGGCGCGGTAGCCTTCGCGGTGCTCGCCGCAGTACTCGTCGTCCCAGTCCCATTGGACATAGCGGAGCACGACCAGATCGAGCAGGCCGTCGTTGTCGAGATCCACCCAGGCGGCGGAGGTGGACCATGTAAATCCAGGGGTGGTCGGGCCGCCGGTTCCGGACTGCGCGGTGACGTCGGTGAAGGTGCCGTTGCCATTGTTGTGGTAGAGCTTGTTGCCTCCGTACGCGGTAACGTAGAGGTCTTCGAAGCCGTCGTTATCGTAGTCTCCGACCGCCACGCCCATGCCGTAGCCGACCCCTTTGAGGCCGGCCTTCTCGGTGACATCCTCGAAGGTCCCGTCTTTCTTCTGGTGGTAGAGACGGTTCCAGTCCTGAGAGCCGGACTTCTGTGGGACGGAGCCCTTCGCTTGCGGGTCAGAGATGGGAGCTCCGTTGACGAAGAAGAGGTCGAGGAGGCCGTCGTTGTCGAAGTCGAAGGCCGCCACGCCTGAGCCCATCGTCTCGATGAGGTACTTGTGGGGTGTGTGAGAGGCGGTGGCGGTAAAGTTGATGCCGGACTTTGCGGTGGTGTCGACGAAGTTGCCGGGGGTGTTGGGTGAGGTCGATGTTTGGGCGAAAGAGGGGGCCACCAGGAGAAGGAGCGGGGGAGCGAGGAGACGAATCGATCTAAGCATGGACGCGGTGGACAGTGTATCGCGTGGCATCGGGCACTGCCTGGCTTGGCATCCGGCACTGGTTGGGTCCAGCGTGCCTTGTAGAAGCAGTCACCTGATCACCTGTTCGCTGTTCTTGCGTTGATCTCTTCAAGGGCTTCAGATTGATCGAAAAGGAGTAGTTTAACGGACGGGAAAGCGGTAGGGGATGCGCACATAGCGCTCGTTTTGGGGGAAGTCCTTTGTATTACGTGTCACGAGGACTCCGCCTTCGATTATGGCGGTCGCTATCGCGATGGCGTCGGGGAGTTTTATGCGGCGCTGGCGGCATTCGAGAACTGCCTGTTCGGCGATCGCGTGGGTGAGTGGAATCAGGCGGAACTCGGAGAGGAGCCTGCGCGCGGGCTGTTCGAGCCCGGGTGTCGCGCCCACCATGACTTCGATCCAGTTGATAATGCTCACGGCTCGATCATCCTGAAGCTTGATCTCTTTGCGGGCTGCCTCTATGCCATTGAGCACGTCGATCAAGATGTCGGCGTCATAGACGTGGATCACCGCTCCCACTCATGGCGTAACTTCTCCAGGTACTTCCGGCTATCCTCTTTCCTGTCGGCCCAGAGACCGAAGGCTTCGTCAATACCTGAGCCCCTGCGAGGGGCGATATAGGCCGTGATGGCACGGCGTATCACCTCGGCTCGCGAGACTTTATCGAGCTTGCTGATGCGATTGAGATGTTGTAAATCCTGCTCCGGGATGTCGACGAGAGCACGCATTAGGGGTTCCTGATATAGCTAAAGTATATCACTCGGCTCGGTTGGCCGAAGCTTGGTGAGTCGATGGGGTGCCGCGGCCCGTAAGCTGGCGGATGAGGTCGACCTCACGCTGGCGGTAGGGGGTGTCGTCCTGCTTGAAGACCTCGTGAAACCAGACCGTGGGTTGGGAGCGGACGTATGGTTTTTTCCAGGAGTCCCAGGGGAAGTAGGTCTGGGTCTTGCCAGCGACGAACCCCCAGTTGATAGCGGCTACATTGTATTTTTTGGCGATGGGGAGGGAACCGTCAAAGGTGGAGCCGGCTCCGCGAGCCATGTATTCGGTGCAGAGGATGGGGCGATGGTTGGGCTGCAGATCTTTGATGTGGGCTTCGAAGACCTCGGGCCAGCCGTAGTCGTGGAAGGAGATGACGTCTGATTCGGCGAGCTGAATCCTGGTGGTGGCGCTCTCTTTCGCAGGGTCGGACCAGTTGCCCTCCCAGACGCCGCTGGTGAGTGGCTGGGTGGGATGAGCGGAGCGGGCCCAGGCAAAGGCCTTTGGAAGGAGATCGTCGACGCGCTTCACTTTGGCGGCTTCATCGGCTTCGATGTCACCGCCGCGGTTGTCGGGCTCGTTCCAGACATCCCAGCCGAGGATGCGGTCGTCATTGGCGAAGGCACCTACAACACCTTTGACGTAGGCCCCGAGCTTGGGTTCATCGGCGGTATTGAGCAGCCGTTCCTTGCCGGGGCTCTGGACCCATCCGGAGTTATGGACTCCGGGAATGGGCGGATGCTGCAGGCCGAGATGCGGGTTGGTCTCCCAGCAGGAGTCGAAGAGCACGAGCAGCGGTTTGATGTGATGTTTCGCAGCGATTGCGAGGAAAGTGTCGAGCCGCTTTTTGAAACCTTCGGAATCTCCCTCCCAGAGCTGGTCCTGGAGGAAGACGCGCATGGTGTTCATGCCGATGCCCTCGGCCATGCCGAGTTCTTTGTCATTGAGCGTGGGATTGAAGGTGGCGGCCTGAAACATTTCGAGTTCGTTGATAGCGTCGGAGGGGATGAAGTTCGAGCCCACAAGCCAAGGCTGCTTCTCGTACCAGGCGTTCGCTTTAGCCTCGGACCAGCGGGATGCAGAGGTCTGTGCAGAGGCGGGAATGGTCGCGGCAAGAACGAGGGTGAGAAGGAGACGGAGCTTCATGTTTTGTGGCCTTTCGGGGGTGCTCACTGCGCCATGGCGTAAGGATCGACACCGGGTCCAAAGATACAACACCTTGTGCAAGCGGTTACATTCTGAGACACGCCTCCGGCCTGTTTGCGACAACACGAGGAACGACAAACGCCAGGGGCACAGGTGAGGCGATGGCCCGCGCAGGACCTCGCGGCCCAAGCCTATCCGCTAAGGACTGGCCGGGCCGGTGGAGTTCCGGACGACCAGCCTAGGGTGAACGATGTGCTCTTCGCCCTGGGCTGGGGTTCCACCTTGCGGGTGGCGGGCCTTGAAAAGGCTGTTGAAGGCGGTGTTTGCAATCTCCTCGCGATCCACACTTAACGTAGTGAGGCTGGGATGGGTGAAGGCGCTGAGCTGGATACCGTCGTAGCCGATTACGGAGATGTCTTCGGGGATGCGCAGGCCGTGCTCGTAAATGGCGCCCATGGCCCCAATGGCGGTGAGGTCGTTCGAGCAGAGAACGGCAGTGGGTGACGCTCCCGAGGCAAGGATGCGGCGCATCGCCCCGTGTCCACCGTCCACGCGATGGTTGCCCTCCTGAATCATGCGGGGATGGGCGACCAGGCGCTTTCGATCAAGACTTCCGATGAAGGCGTCGAGACGGACGCGAGCCGAGTTGAGCGAGAGCGGGCCGCTGATGAAAGCAATCTCACGATGCCTTTGATCGGTCAGATGCTCCACCGCGGCGGCGATGCCCGCCGGATAGTCTATGCGGACACTGCTGACCCCCGGGCCGGGCGCGCCCGTATCGAGGAAGACGAGCGGAACCTGACGGCGGCTGAACACCCCGATCAGGCGATCGTCCATCTCGGAGGTCATGATGGCGACGCCATCTACTTTGCGCTGCAGCATGCGGCGGACGCAGGTCTCCATGCGCGCGGGATCGTAGTTGGTGTTGGCGATGAGCACCTCCTGCTGGTGCTCGACGGCGACGTCCTCGAAGGCTTTGACGATCTCGGGGAAGAAGGGATTGGTGATGTCGGAGATGATGAGGCCGTAGAGGCTGGAACGGCCGGATCCGAGGGCGCGCGCGTTGGTGTTGGGGTAAAAGCCAAGCGAGTCGATGGCACGGCGAACGCGCTCGGCGGTCCTTGGACTGACGTTCGCGGATCCGTTGATGGTGCGGGAGACGGTGGCGGTGGAAACCCGCGCTTTTCGAGCGACAGCCGTAATATTCATAGGGTGGCAGAGAGCAACAGGGGATCCGACGGGTACAGAGTCGCCGGAGCGATAGTACGGACCATGAGATCGAGTAGCAAGTGTTGTTCCTAACTATTGCATGGAGTTGGGATTGGAGGGCGGCCGAAAGCAGCGCCACGAGGTTGATGCGGGTGCGTCGACATGGCCTGGACCGGCGGGGTAGGATCGCCTTTGAACTGGAATGAGAATGAACTTGCATGGATGTCGGTCGGTGTGGGTCGGTGTGCTCTGCCTCGGTGGGCCGATCCTGTTTGCGCAAAGTCCGCAGGTCCAGGAGGCGTTCCAGAGGGGCGCTCTGGCCATGCACAACGGCCGGAGCGACGACGCCGAAAAAGCTTTTCGGGATGCGGTGAGGATGGCGCCGGAACTTGCCGACGCCCACCTCGATCTCGGTCTGGTGCTGGGGCGTGAGGGCAAGCAGGAGGAGGCTGTCCGATCGCTGCGGAAGGCCATCGAGCTCGATCCAAAACTCCCTTCCGCCCACATGTTTCTGGGCGTCTTTCTCTACCAGGCCAACCGCCAGGATGAGGCGATCTCCGCTCTGAGGCAGGAGTTGGCGATCGACCCCAGGAATGGCGAGACCCTGACATGGATGGGCATCGTGCAGCTTGCGGCGGGACATCCGGAGCTCGCCGTCGATCCCCTGGACCGCGCATCGGAGGTCATTCCCAATGACCTCAATCTGCTGGAATATCGCGGCAAGGCACACAGTCTTGTCGCGCAGGCCAGCTACGCCAGGATGGCGCGCATCGATCCAAACTCGTGGCAGGTGCACAAGGTGCAGGCCGAGCTGTATGCAGACGAGGGGAAGCATACCGATGCTGTCAAGGAGTACGAGGCCGCCATCCGGCAGGAGGGGCGTAATCCGGACCTGTACGAGGGTCTCGGAGACCAGTACCGGCAGATGAACGAGCTCGACCGGGCACAGCAGGCGTACGCCAAGGAGCTCGAACTCAGTCCGCAGAATCCGATCGCGATGTACAACCTGGGAAGCACGGACATCGATCGCGGAGACCATGCGGCGGGGGTGCCCCTGCTTGAAGCAATGCTCGAGAAGTATAGCGGGGCTCCGGTGGCCGAGTTCTATCTGGGACGCGGGCTGGCGGAGCAGGGCAAGGAGGTGGAGGCCGCATCGCGTCTCGAGCGCAGCGCGAAGGCTGATCCCGAGAGCGAGATCGCGAAACGATCGTTCTACGAGCTGGCCCGGCTGTACCGGAAGATGCAGCGCCCGGCCGACGCAGAGAGGGCTCTGCGAGAGTACAACCGGCTGCGAGAGGCGCAGGATAAGAAGAATGCTCAAACCGTGCAGGATTGGCGCAAGCTGAACGCGCCCGGGCCGGGAGAGACGAAGCCGGCCGGTGAGGCGAAGCCAGCTCCCTAGTGCGACGTAGCACGGCTCCGGATCTCGGGGCCGGTAGTATAGGGAGCCATGACGCGGCGCAGCCCCTTGGAAGTCCCCGAATCGAAGCCTGTCAACATCAAGGTGCTCGCGGAATATCTGAGCCTGTCGCCGACGACGATCTCGCTGGTGATGAATGATGCGCCTGCGGGTCGCTCCATACCGGAGCCGACGCGCGAACGGGTGCGCGAGGCTGCGAAGAAGCTTGGATATCGTCCGAGTTTTTTCGCCCGGTCGCTGCGAAAGAAGCAGAGCTTCACCATTGGAACGATGGTTCCGGAGATCAGCGATCCTTATTCGACGATGATCATGAGCGGCGTCGATGATGTCATACAGGAGGAGGGCTACCTGGACTTCACCGTCAGCCATCGCAGAAAGCCCGATCTGATTGAGGAATATCCGCGCATTCTGCTCGACCGGTCGGTCGAGGGAATCATCGTCGTCGATACCCATCTGCTCCATACGCTGCAGGTCCCGACAGTCTCGATCGGAGGTCACCAGACGTTGGATGGGATCACGAATGTCGTTCTCGACCATCGCCGTGCGGCGGAGCTGGTGCTGCGCTATCTGCATAAGCTCGGACACCGAGACTTCGCGTACATCCGCGGGCAGGAGCACAGCAGCGACTCCAAGGTGAGATGGGAGAACCTGATGGATGTCTCGCGAGAGCTCGGTCTGAGGCATGTTCCGGAGCTGACGCTGCAGCTGGAGATTGACTCTCCGTCGCCCGAGTTGAGCTACCCCCTAGTGGGGCAGATGCTGGCGACGCGGCTGCCCTTCACTGCGCTCGTCTGCTACAACGATTTCGCCGCGATCGGCGCAATACGCGCTCTGGTGGATGCGGGTTTGCGCGTTCCCGAGGACATCTCGGTAGCCGGGTTCGACGATGTGCAGAATGCTGCGTTTAACAATCCGAGCCTGACGACCATTCGTCAGCCGCTGCGGGAGATGGGCCGGCTTGCGGCCAAGGCTCTGCTGCGCCGGATACGGGAGCCGGGATTGCCAGTCGCCGATATTCCGGTGTTGCCCGAGCTGCTGATCCGCGAATCAACGCTCCAGCCCAGCCAGGAACGTTTCGGGGCAATTGGATCTTCCCTGAGCACGCGGTGATTGAAGAGGCGGCGGCGGTTCTGCTGACTGGATGGGAAGGGACGCTGACGTACGCCTCCGCCCCCTCCCGTCCTCTCGTTCCGGCGGATCTGGGCGCTTTGGTGGAACCGCTCGTCTCAGAGGCCGGCGATCGGCTGCGATCTCTTTCTTTGCAGGCTCAAAGGAGGTTGGGCTATGCCGCAGTTCCGGTGGGGGAGCTCCTGCCCGCGCTGCGCCAGCGAATCACGGCGGTCTACACGATGGAAGTTGTGCAGCGCCGCGCGGACCCGGTTGCGCCGGACAGGAGGTCGGTGGATATCCTTGCCCGAACGGTCCTGGAGGATTGGCTTGCCGGAGTCCGATCTTTCTGCTGCGCCTGGGAGCAGACCGCGAGAGGCTGGGACGTTGGCTGGGGCTCCCGGCGCTTCCTTCCATCGCGTCCCTGACGACGGCCGCTTCCGATGTTCACGGCCGCGCAGGAGCGGTGGTTCGGCTGCGGTTCGTGGGAGGGCTAACCATCTTCTACAAACCTCGCCCCATCACGGGCGAGTCGCTCTGGGCAGAGTTGAACGCGGCAATGACTGAGACCGATGAGGAGAGCTCAGTCAAGACAGCCAGGGTGCTTGCGGGTGGCATGTTGGATAAGGGCGGCCCGGGAGCAAGTGGTGTGCCGAGCTATGGATGGATGGAGGAACTGGAGCGCGGCTGTTGTGCCGAAAAGGTGCACTGGCAACGAGCGGGGGCACTCCTCTGCCTCGCGCACCATGTCGGGCTGAGCGACCTCCATATGTCGAACCTGGTCGCGACCGCGGGCGGACCAGCCGTGCTGGATGCGGAGTGCCTTGGCGGCGTGATCTCTTCGCGCTCCGGGAAGGACGATGGGGCGGAGGATCTCCAGGGCAGTCTGCTGCGGACGGGTCTTCTACCGAACATAGAACGATGTGGTGCGTTCGAGTTGCCGGACGTGTCGGGACTCTTTGGCGGTGCGGCGCCGGTGCCCGGTGTTCTGCTTCCCTGCTGGACTGGATCGCAGGCGGACTCTACCGAGCTCCGCTTTGTTCCAGCACGCTTGCTCGAGCAGATGAACCGTCCATCGAGGACGTGGGCGCCGCTCTGCCCGAGATCCTGAGCGGATATGTCCGTGCGGCGCTCGCTCTGCTTGCGATCCGCCCGGATCTGCTGCGCAAGGGTGGATGGGTGGACAGGTTCGAGACGCAGCATTCGCCCCGCGTCGTGCTTCGAAGCACGTTGATCTACGGCGTGGTGCTGAGCCGGTCACTGCTTCCAGAGCGGTTGGCTTCGGAGGAGATCCGGCAGGGCATGCTTCGGTCGGAGCTAGAGAGGGCTTCGCTGGATCCAGGGATCACGACCCATGCGAAGGTTCTGGAGCTTGAATCGAAGGCTCTGCTCCGGCTCTGTGTCCCATCTTTTTATCTTGCTGCGGGGACGCGGAATGTGGCGGGAGAGGGAGGCCACATTCTGGCTCACGACGCAGCGTCCCAAACGGCGGCCGAGACCATCCGGCATCGCCTCGAGGGGCTGTGCATGGACGGAATGGAGGAGACGGTGAAGGCAGCGCTGGCGTCCATTTTGTTTCGCGCGCGGCATCCCTGCAATCGCGACGCCACTTAAAACGATTGTGGTACGATCACACACGCGCCCCGAACTACAGGTTGTTCTTCGCGATTCTTTCCTCCCCGAATCGCGCATGCCAGGGCCGATGGGAGGATGTTGCATGACCAACGTAGAGCAGTTGCAGAAGGCTGGACTGATCGTGACCCGCCACCCCCTAACCGCGGATGAGATTGAGTCTGTGAATCAACTCACGCAGCCCGAGGTCGATGCGTTGATCTCGGTGCGCACGAAGCTCGGGGACAAGTTCTTCGAACGCAAGGTGCAGGACGGCGACTCTCACCACATGGGAACGATGTTCATCTAGAACAGCGAGTCGCGGGACTGGTACGCGGCTCAACACCAGCGTGGGCCTACGCTGCAATGGCACGATGAGGAGACGCATGCACAGCCTCAGGGTCCGGCGGACAATTGCTCTCGTGAGCGGCTCCCTTTCCACGCGTCTTGAATCCTTCTGGACCCATCCACGGCTCGCAGAGCTTTACCCTGAATTTCTGTTCGCCGCGCATGGTGTGATTTGTGCGTCGACACCTCTTCTCGACGCGGCGGCGGACGAGGCGGCACTTCGGCCCGAGTCGGATGAGCTTGCGCGGAGACTGGCCCCCTATCTCCGCGAACATGCCGAGGAGGAGGACGGCCACGACCGATGGTTGCTGGATGATCTCGAACGTTGTGGCATTGCTCGGGAGCGCGTGCTGGCGCGGATTCCGTACCCCAGCGCGGCGGCGCTGGCTGGCGCGCAACACTTTTGGTTGAGACATGTGCATCCGGTCGCTATTCTAGGCTATCTGGCGGTCCAAAATCCGGCGTCGCCGGCGTTCCTGGACCAGATCGCGGAAAGGTCGGGCCTGCCGCCAGCTTCGATGTCGGCCCACATGCGGCATGCGCGGCTCGATGTGACGCATGTGGCGGAGTTCAACGCAATGCTGGATACACTGCCGCTGACCCAGCACCATGTGGACATTATTGCGACGAGCGCCATTACGGCAGTCGCCCACCTCGATGCCTTTTTCGCGGATGTGCTGGAACACTTCAGCCGCATCGAGGACGAAACCCTGGCGCAAACAATTTTTACAAGGATGCCCTCGCCCGCCCTCAAACCTCTCGGAGCGTCTGAAGCCTCGAGCCGGCAGGTGATGTGATGTCAACAAGCGTCGTGTTGACGCCGCCGCCCCAGATGCTTCTGCATTATCGGGTGAAGGGTGTGATTGGCGCGGGTGGGATGGGAACGGTCTTTGAAGCGGAGGACACGCGGCTGGGACGCCAGGTCGCGATCAAGCTGCTCAACCCGAGCGACTCCCATGACCCGGAATCGAGGGAACGCTTTCTGCGGGAAGCGCGAGCCGCGGCGTCGATCGATCATCTCAATCTCTGCACCGTCCATGCCATCGAAGAGACGCCGTCAGGCACACTCCTGCTGGTGATGACGCTCTACCGCGGGCAGAGCCTGGCCGACCTGCTGAAGGTGGGTCCAGTCGCGCCGGAGCGCATTCTGTCGGTTGGGAAGCAAGTTGCCGCCGGTCTGCACGAGGCCCACATGGCGGGAATCATTCACCGGGACATCAAGCCCGCGAATCTGTTTCTGCTAAGTACAGGCGATGTAAAAACACTGGACTTCGGTTTATCTCGTCTCGGCAAACAGAGTCATCTGACGCAGCCGCATCAGGTGCTTGGGACCCTGGCCTACATGTCGCCGGAGCAGCTCTCGGGAGGCGATCTGGACCACCGTACGGATCTATGGGCGCTCGGAGCCGTGCTGTACGAGATGGCGGCAGGGCACTCGCCCTTTCAGCATTCGTCCTCGGCGAATATGATCTCGCTGATCGGAAAGGCGGAGTACGTGCCGCTCGCGCGGGTTTGTCCCGATCTGCCAGCTTCACTTCACCGGGCAGTCGATGGTGCGCTCCGGCTCCTGCCATACCAGAGACACGGATCCGCGGCGGATCTGCTGCGAGCTCTTACAGTGTGCGAGGAAACGCGAATCGATGCGCAGTCGCTTTCGTTGGCGAAGCGTGGCGCCTCAGGTCAGTCGGCACTGCCTTCGGAGACCCGAAGCTCGTCTGCAACGAACAGCAGCCGGCGAGCCACAACGCTAGCGGTGCTGCCGCTCGAGAATATGAGCTCCGACCCGGAGAACGATTACTTCAGTGACGGCCTGACGGACGAGCTGATCACTTCCCTGGGGAAGATCTCCGGACTTCGGGTCGTGTCGCGCGCGTCCGTCTTCGCCCTGAAAGGACACAAGCGAAGCATTCAGGAGATCGCGTCGGCGCTGTCGGTCTCGACAGTGCTCGAGGGAAGCGTTCGACCATCGGGCACGAAGGTACGGGTGAGCGTGCAACTTACCGATGCGCGCACCGGATTTCAGATCTGGGCCGATCGTTTCGACGGCGAGATGCGCGACGTCTTCGAGTTGCAGGACGAGCTGGCGAAGGCACTGGTGAGCGCGTTGCGGGAGAAGCTCTCCTCCACGGTGCAGATGCCTTCACATATCATGGACCGCATCTCCGACCAACCGGAGGCCTACGACGCTTACCTGAAAGGGCGCTACAACTGGAACCGGAAGACGATGGACGGGGTTCAGCTGGCGGGCCGGTACTTCGAGCAGGCTCTGGCTCTGGATCCTGATTTCGCGCAGGCGCGTGCAGGCATGGCGGATTTCTACAGCGTGCTCGGGTCCCTGGGGATGATGCCACCGCACGAGGCCTGGCCCATGGCGCGAAAGAATGCGCTCCACGCCATCTCGCTCGATCCCGATCTGCCGGACGGCCACCTGGCGCTCGCCAGCGTGCTCCAGTTCTAAGACTGGCGATGGCAGGAAGGCCGGAAAGAGATCGAGCGCGCCATCGATCTGCATCCGGAGCGCGGCGAGTCGTACCTGCCGTATGTGTGGCACCTGATGACGCAGGGACTGCTCGAAGAGGCTCTCGTACAGACGCTCAAGGGTTTGAAACACGACCCGTTGTCGACGGCTTTACTGACCGGGCAGGCACTCCTTCGAACCTATCTCGGCGATCACGACACGAGCATTCTTCTAGCGAGAGACGCGTTGAAAGCCGCGCCGCACCACGAGCTGTACTACACGCTTGGACTCGCGTACCAGGCGAGCGGCCGAACGGCGGATGCGGTGCAGGCTTTGCAGCAGGGCTTTGAAAAGAGCGGAATGCCGCACCTTCTGGGATGGCTGGCCGATGCGCAGGTGGCGTGTGGCAACCGCGAGGAGGCGCGTGCGACGCTGAACCAGCTTCTCGACATGGCGGCAAGGGGTATGGCCCTTCCAGTCTCGATTGCGGTAGCAGCGACGGCGCTCGATGAGAGAACGCTTGCCTTCCACTGGCTGGAGTGCGCCGCGGACAACCGCGACATTCTGCTGGGTTACCTGACCATCATGCCAAGCCTCCGACCGCTGCACGGAGACGAGCGATTTATGCGACTGGTTGCTCGCATGCATCTGCAGCCGCCTGCAAGGAGCTCATGATCTTGACGGGGCGCGTGCGGTCGAAGAACGATCCGCGAACGTTGCAGATGGCTCAGCTTTCAGATCTGCCGACCCCGCCTGCGAGCTATGCCGCGGCTGCAGTGCCGAGCTGGCCGATGCTGGGCAATGACAAGGCGCCGTGCTGCACCTGCGCCGCGGCGGCGCACATGATCCACATCTGGACGGCCGCGCGGGACCGGCCGGTACTGATCTCGGAGAAGGAGGTGCTGGCGACCTATGTTGAGGTAAGTGGAGGGGCCGCCGGTGGCGCCGAGATGCTGCAGGTGCTGCGCTTCTGGCGGCGGTCCGGCATCTCCGATCGCAAGCTGAAGGCGTATGTCGCGCTTGATCCGCACAACGACGGATATCTTCGATCAACGGTCTACCTCTTCGGTGCGGCGTACATCGGCCTCAGCTTTCCCGATTTCACCTTGAAGGAGGCGAACTCTCCGGACAGGGCATGGAAGGTACCAACAGGAGGCGCCACCGGAGAGAACGCGCCCCGTGAGGCGAATGGGCACTGTGTTGCCGTAGTCGGATACGATGAAGACCTGCTCTACGTGGTGAGCTGTGGAGCTCGTTGGACGATGACGTGGGAGTTCTCCCATGCCTATAACGACGAGGCCTACGCAGTGCTCAGTCACGACTGGTATGGCGACGAGCAGAGATCTCCGAGTGGCTTTGACCTGGCGGAGTTGCAGCGCGAGATCACTGTTTTGCTGGAAAAGATTCCCGCCTAACCGCTTCCCCATGAACTGAGCTCTTCAACATGGTCGGAACCAGGATGCTGAGGTTGGCCAGACTGCCTGATCTACGTTGTGTAGAGGTCGACGTACGTGGGAACGGGCGTACTCTCCAGTTGCTTCTGATCGAGCGACAGTTTCCAGATTGCGTCCTGCTTGGATTGCGAAAGGCGCCGCGCCAGATTGGTGCGGAACTTCTCTTTAAGCAGCGGTATGCCGTCGGATCGTCGTCTCCGGTGGCCGATCGGGTACTCGACCGTCTCGGTGAGGGTTGATCCGTCGCGGAAGGCCAGCGTTAGCGTGTTCGCAATGGACCGCTTTTCGGGATCCATGTAGTCGGCCGTGAAAGCGGGATCCTCAACGCAGGTCATCTTAGCCCGCAGAGAATCGATGCGGGGATCGGAGGCGACGGCGTCTTCGTAGTCGGAGGCGAGCAGGCGCCCGAAGAGAAGCGGAACCGCGACCATGTATTGAACGCAGTGATCGCGGTCGGCGGGGTTCGAGAGCGGGCTCGGTTTATCGATAATACGTAAGCAGGCCTGGTGGGTGCGGAGAGCGATGGAGGTGATCTCCTCGGTCGACTTCCCTGCTGCGCGCATCTTCTCGCGTAGGGTCATGGCTGCTTCCACGGCAGTCTGGGCGTGGAACTCCGCGGGAAAGCTGATCTTGAACAGAACATTCTCCATGACGTAGGAGCCGTACGGGCGCTGAAACCGGAAGGGCTGGCCCCGGAAGAGGACGTCGTAAAAGCCCCAGGTCTTTGCGGTGAGTACGGACGGGTAGCCCATCTCGCCGGCCTGCACCATCAAGGCGAGGCGAACTGCTCTGCTGGTCGCATCGCCCGCGGCCCAGCTCTTCCGGGACCCGGTATTCGGAGCGTGCCGATAGGTGCGAAGGCTCTGGCCATCGACCCAGGCGAGCGAGAGGGCGTCGATCATCTGTTCGCGGCTGAGGCCGAGCATTTGAGAGACCACAGCAGTTGACGCGATTTTGACGAGCACGACGTGATCGAGACCAACGCGGTTGAAGGAGTTTTCAAGGGCGAGGCAGCCCTGGATCTCATGGGCCTTGATCATCGCGGTTAACACGTCCCGCATCGTGAGCGGCGCCCGGCCATCGGCGACGGCATTGCGCGAGACCCAGTCGGCGACGGCGAGGATGCCTCCGAGATTGTCGGAAGGATGCCCCCACTCGGCCGCGAGCCAGGTGTCGTTGTAGTCGAGCCAGCGGATCATCGCACCGATGTTGAAGGCGGCCTGCACGGGGTCAAGCTGGAAGCTGGTGCCGGGGACCTTCGCTCCGTTGGGGACGATCGTTCCTGGCACAATGGGTCCGAGCAGTTTAGTGCAGGCGGCGTACTCGAGAGCCTCGAGACCGCAGCCGAGCGTATCGATCAGGCAGTTGCGGGCGGTGTCGTAGGCCAGCGGGCTACTGATTTCAAAATTGGTTACATACTCCGCGATGTCGACGAGGACTTGATCGGGCGCGGGGCGCTCATTGCTGATAGGGGCGGACATGGTCTCTCCGGAAGCTGGGAACAGAGTAGGGCGGGATTCAGGTGCGATCGGCGATCGGAACGAACGCAAGCTCTTCCGGGCCCGTGTAGATGGCGGCTGGCCGGATAATCTTTCCGTCGGCGCGCTGCTCCAGGATATGAGCGCTCCATCCCGCCGTGCGTGCAAGCACGAAGAGCGGCGTGAACATGGACGTGGGCACACCCATGAGGTGGTACGAGACGGCGGAGAACCAGTCGAGATTCGGGAACATGCGCTTAGCGTCCCAGAGAACGCCTTCGAGACGTTCGGCGACGGCATACATGGCGAGGTCACCGGCACCTTCGGCGAGGTCATGCGCAACCTGCTTGATGATCGCGTTGCGCGGATCGCTCACCGTGTAGACCGGATGCCCGAAGCCGATGACGACCTCCTTCTTCTCGAGGCGTGCCCGAATGTCGCGCTCTGCTGCGTCGGGAGAGCTGTAACGCTGCTGAATCTCGAGCGCAACCTCATTGGCCCCGCCGTGCTTGGGTCCGCGCAGAGCGCCAATCGCCCCAGTGATCGCAGAGAAGATATCCGATCCGGTGCCCGCGATGACGCGCGCGGTGAAGGTGGATGCGTTGAACTCGTGCTCGGCGTAGAGCACAAGCGAGATCTGCATGGCACGCACCCACGCCGCTGTTGGAGCGGCACCGTGCAGCAGGTGCAGAAAGTGCGCGGCGATGGTCTCATCCGAGGTCTCGACGTCGATGCGACGGCCGTTGCGGCTGAAGTGATACCAGTAGAGGAGCATGGGGCCGGAGGTCGCGAGCAGCAGGTCCGCGCAGGAAAGGGCGCCAGCCGGATTGTGATCGTCTTTCTCCGGCAGAACACACCCGAGCGCAGAGACGCCGGTCCGCAGAACATCCATGGGATGCGTCGCCGCCGGCATCTGCTCGAGGACGGATCGGACCGTTGCCGGCAGGCCGCGCATCCGCATGAGCTTCTGTTTGTAGGCGGCGAGCTCGACCGCGTTCGGGAGCTTGCCGTAGAGCAGGAGGTACGCAACCTCCTCAAATTCGCAGTTCGCCGCGAGGTCCGCGATGTCGTAGCCGCGGTAGTGGAGGTCGTTCCCGGTGCGACCGACGGTGCACAGGGCGGTGTTGCCCGCGGGAGTCCCCGAGAGCGCCACGGACTTCTTCGGCTTGAATCCTGCCGCGGAAGCTGGTGCCTGGGTTGAGGTTGTCTCAGGGGTCGTGGTGCTGTCGCTCATCGTTGCTCCGGCTTTGGATCTGGCTTGGGTTCGGCTACCTTCTGTGAGGCGAAGAGGTTGTCGAGCTTCTGCTCGTAATTGTGATAGTCGAGGAATTGGTAGAGCTCTGCCCGCGTCTGCATGAGCGGTAGCACGTTGGCTTGCGTGCCCTCGCTCCGAATCGTTCGATAGACAGAGAGCGCAGCCGCATTCATGGCGCGATACGCCGAGCAGCAGTAGAGCACCATATCAACGCCAGCCTCGCCCAGCTGCTCCCGGGTGAAGAGCGGCGTGTGGCCAAACTCGGTAATGTTGGCAAGGATGGGAATGCCTGCTACGTGGCGGAAGCGGCGGTACTGCGGCAGCGCCGTGACCGCCTCGGCGAAGATCATGTCGGCACCGGCGGCGACGTAAGCCGCGACTCGCTCCAAGGCTGCTTCGATGCCTTCGCTGGCAAGCGCGTCGGTCCGGGCCATGATGACGAAGCTCGAGTCCGATCGAGCGTCCACCGCGGCCTTGATGCGGTCCACCATCTCGCCGGTCGAGACGACCTCCTTTCCGGGACGATGTCCGCAGCGTTTTGTGCCTACCTGATCCTCCATGTGCACCGCCGCGGCTCCGGCCTTTTCCATCGACCGTATGGTGCGGGCGATGTTGAAGGCTCCGCCCCATCCGGTGTCGATGTCGACGAGAACGGGCAGAGTTGTCACGTCGGTGATACGCCGGAGGTCGGTGAGCACATCCTCCATCGTCGAGATGCCGAGGTCAGGGATGCCGAGCGAGTTAGCAGAAACGCCTCCGCCAGAAAGATAAAGGGCGCGGAAGCCGGTGGCCTCCGCCATACGAGCCGTGTACGCGTTGATGGCGCCGATGATCTGGAGGGGTCGTTCCTCCGCGACCGCACGTCGGAAGTCGAAGCCGGGAGAGCTCCCGGTCGTCCTTTGGGCAGGTTGCTGTTGCATCTAGATCTCCGGAGCTGCGACACGGCCTGAGATTGGTAGGTCAGCAGGCCCAACGGTTGAATTTTACCCGGAGAGAGGGGAAGCTGGCCCCCTCGATTTGTTGAGTGGTGACGCCAATATCAGTCTGCGGCAGGATAGGTGAGGCGGTCCTCCCTCGCCCACCAACCTCCATTCGGGTCGGGTATCTCGGCCGGAGTAAGTCCGCGGGCGAGGCGTTCCACAAGGTCCGCGAGCTCAGTTCTGCGCGGCAGTCCGCTGCTGATATCGAAGACCCCTGGCTCGTACACGCCCGCGTCCCTGGTCACGAGATAGCACCAATCGAAGGACCCCAGCAGCGCCCAGACCGTGACGGCAACGCAGTTTGCACCTTTTGCCCGAGCGGCTTCGGCGCCTCGCCAGACCTGAGAGAGCCAGCGCAGCTGCTCTTCGGGCGTGCCTCCAAGGTGTGCCTCGGTAATCGCGACTGGCAGACCATAACGCTCCCAAGCATCCAGCAGAATCATCTCTGCCCCGGCAATTCCTTGCTGCCGGATGCGCACCGCTTCGACATCGACCAGAGCCTCGGCTCCAGTCTCGCCGCCAACGTATCCGGCCGGGTACAGGTGGGTGCGATGATCCAGAAATCGATCGCTGGTGGCGTAATAGTTCAGGCCAAGGACATCGGGAGGGCCGGGGTTCTGCGTGAACCACAAGATCTCTTCCGCAGAGATCCCGTGATCAAGTAGAAATTGAAATAATGGGTGCCGCTCGTCTACACGGCCGCATAGCAGATCAACTCCGAGCCAGCGGCGATGCTCCCGCAGCGCCCGCTCCTGTTCGAGCTCTATCGTCGACCACGTTTTTCCGCCATCCTCCGTGTGAACGAACTGAGCCTTTGGATTGACGGTGCGGACGGCACGCATAGCCAGGACTGATGCCTTTACCTGGTTGACTATGGCGCGCACATAGCTCGCCATGCTGCGGTGATGCGGGTACCAGTGCTCGTAGAGGCCGCTGAAGCGCGCCGTAGTCTGTGGTTCGTTGACGGGCGTGTAGCTCCCGACCCAGGGATAGCGTTCTGCGACCTGGAGCGCATAGGCGGCGAGTTTCTCGGGAAAGTCCAGGTCGAGGAGGCTGGTGTGAGGCGGACCGCTGCCATGGTGAACCAGGCCTACGATTGGATCGACTCCAAGCCGTCTCATCTCGGCGAGTTTGCCGTCAAAGGACTCCCACGATCCAGTCGCTTCAAAGCGCTCCCAATGGAGGGCGTAGCGAAGCTTGCGAAGACCGAGGGAGGCGAAAAGTTCGAGGTCCCCGGATCGGGTGAGGTGACCCGATCGCTCTATCTGATCAAAGAAGCATTCGCCCACGCGATTGATGGTTGGCTCCATCCCTCCCCAGAGTTCTAGCGGAGGCAAGGAGAGGGTCGTTGCGTTTTCCTGCATTTCGAGTGAGATTCCCAAATGACCCGTTTGGATGTGCTCTGTCATCTCGCCGGGCTTTGCGGTGCTCGCTCCAGTCTTCCAAGCAGAAAGAGATAAGAGCCGATCCCCAGCAGCAGATAGGCTGCTGCGACCTGGAATGCAGAGGTAAAAGAATGGGTATGGGCGACGGTGTAACCAGTCAGGATAGGTGCTCCGATCGCCGACACCTGCCCCCAGAAATTTGCGATTCCGCCGACTCTGCCAACGCTCTCCTGTTCGACAATCAGGCCTGGAACGGACCAGAGCACAGGCGCCGCCGTGGCCAGGCCACCCAGCGAGAGACTGATCCAGAGGATGGCCGCGGTTGTACTCCGGGCCACCCCCGCACCCAGGAGTCCAAGTCCGCAAATAGTTCCGCCGATCAGGACCCATCGTCGAACGTAGTCCGCATTCCATCCTCGACGGATCAGAAAATCTACCAGCCAGCCACCGATGGCTACATCGACCACCGTGGCGAAGATCCACGGAATCGCCGTGTAGAACGCCGAATGGAGGAGGTCGACGTGATACATCACCGAAAGATAACTCGGAAGCCAGGCGAGCAAAAGATAGAAGCTGTAGTTATAGGCGCCCATGCCAAGCGCCATGCCGAGAACCTTTCTCCGCCGCAGCAGATCGAGAAGAGAGGTGCTGTGCCCCAGCGACCTCTCCGGCCCTGGTTGGCCCGTGGCTTGCTGGATATATTGCAGCTCTTGCGGAGTGAGATCGGGATCTTCGGCAGGATCGCGATAGATGAAATAGAAAAGCCCAAAGTAGAGGAGGCTGAGAACCCCCGTCGCAGCGAAGCTGATGCGCCATCCCAGGTGCACGACCAAAACACCCAGCAACGGAATGCCGATCGCAGGTGCGAGCTTGGCCGACGCATCGAAGATCGCAGTCGGCAGGCCGCGCTCTCTCTCTGGAAACCAGGACGCAATCGCTTTTGCGTTACCGGGGAAGGTCGGCGCCTCTCCAACGCCAAGCAGCAGTCGCGCGGCGAAGAAGGCATGCACGCTTTGCGAGAGCGCAGCCGCGAACGATGCCGCGCTCCAGACCAGGATGCTCAGCCGGCCGACTCGCCTGACGCCAAACCGATCCAGCCAGACGCCGACTGGTAGCTGCAAGGAGGCATAGGTCCAGTTATAGGCGCTCGAAAGATACCCGAACGTGATCATCGAGATCCCGAAATCCGCAAACAGCGCACTCTGCGAGACCGAAAGATTCACGCGATCAACGTAGTTTACGACGACTCCGAATCCGAGAAGAAATGCAATTCTCCAGCGTCGCCGGGGGATGGCTTCGCTTCGGACCGTTATGGATGCGGTTCCCACTGTGAGATGGCATGATACGGGTCAACCATCACACGCGTCTCTCAAAGCCGCAGTCCCCGGCTAACAGGGAGGCGCAGCGCTGAAAAGTTGTACCCTGTTACAGCGAGGAATTCCGCCGATTATGAAGGCTCTGCTGCTGTCCGAGTACAAGCATCTCCAAGTGACGGATCTGCCCATACCCTTGCCTGGACCTGGCGAGGTTTTGGTCCAGGTGGGCGCCTGTGGAGTCTGCGGAAGCGATGTTCATGGCTACGACGGCTCTTCGGGCCGGCGAATCCCTCCAATCGTCATGGGACATGAAGCCGCCGGGACCGTTGGTGCTGTCGGATCGGAGGTGACCGGCTTCGCTGCCGGCGATCGCGTCACCTTCGACTCCACCGTCTACTGCGGGCAGTGCGAGTTCTGCGCAAGGGGCGAGGTCAACCTGTGTGCGGACAGGCAGGTGGTCGGGGTCTCCTGTGACGAGTACAGCAGAGCGGGCGCATTCGCCGAATACGTAACCGTTCCGGCGCGTATCTTGTACAAACTTCCGGAAGGTCTCTCCTTTCCTGAGGCAGCGATGCTCGAGGCGGTCGCCGTCGCTCTCCATGCGGTCGGGCTCTCGGACCTATCGGAGAGGAAAGAGGATGGCACCGCCCTTGTGATTGGCGCGGGCATGATCGGGCTTCTGATCCTGCAGGCAGCAAAGGCAGCCGGCTGCTCGCGCGTGATTCTCGCCGACGTGGACGAGACCCGGCTCCGGCTCGGGAGCGGCCTGGGCGCGCTTGCGATCGTCAACACGGCGACAGTCAAGCTCACGGAAGAGATCGCCCGGCAGACGATTGGCCGCGGTGTGGACGTTGTCTTCGAGGCCGTTGGACGCGGGGAAACGGTAGCCGCCGCAATCGAGTGCGTCCGCAAGGGCGGCACAGTCGTTCTGGTGGGCAACCTCGCCTCGGAGGTCGAGATCCCGCTGCAGAAAGTGGTGACGAGACAGATTCGCCTGCAGGGCTCGTGCGCCTCCGCGGGCGAGTATCCCCGGGCAATGGCGCTGATTGCCTCCGGCAAGATCAAAGTTCGGCCGCTCATCACGGCGGTCGCTCCACTCAGCGACGGTCCCGCGTGGTTCCGACGCCTTCACGCCCGTGAGCCGAACCTGATGAAGGTCGTGCTCGACCCTCGACAAAGCTCTGGGCCGGAATCGGCTGCCGCGGGTGGCCGGTGAGCGAGAACCTCTTCGATCTCTCCGGACAGGTCGCGCTTGTGACCGGAGCCAGCCGCGGCCTAGGACAGAACTTCGCCCGCGCTCTGGCCAGGGCTGGCGCGGACTTGATCCTAACCAGCCGGAACGCGGCCGATCTTGATCCTTTTGTCGCGGAGATCGGCGCGCTCGGCCGCAAGGCTGTGCCCCTGGCTCTCGATGTGCGCGATCAGGGGAGCGTCAAGCGGATGGGGGCAGCCGCCGAAGCTGCCTTCGGCCAGGTTCATATCCTCGTCAACAACGCCGGTTGCAATGTGCGCAAACCGGCTCTGAACGTCACCTGGGATGACTGGAACCTGATCCTCGATACGAACCTTCGGGGAACTTTCTTCGTCGCCCAGCAGATCGCGCGGGGGATGATCGCGCATGGCTACGGCCGCATCATCAACATCGGATCCGTGACCAGCGTCTTTGGCTACGCCGGTCTTGCTCCTTATGGCGCGAGCCGCGGCGGTGTGCGCCAGCTTACGATGAGTCTGGCGGACGATTGGGGACGGCACGGCGTTACCGTCAACTGCCTTGCGCCGGGCTGGTTCCGCACCGACCAGAACAGGGCGCTCTACGAAAACCAACAGTGGGTGGACTACCTCGTCGACCGTATTCCGCTCAAGCGCCCAGGTGCGCCCAACGATCTCGATGGCGCAGTCGTCTTTCTCGCTTCCGAGGCGAGCCGCTACATCACCGGGCAGACACTTCTAGTGGACGGCGGCATCTCGACAGGCGCCACCCGCGCAACCGTACCGGCTCTCATGTCCAGCAAAGGCCAGCCATGAACTTCGCAACGACCTCTCAATCCCGCTCCAGAATGACTCACCTGCTCGCATCAGCCATTCTCGCCGCCGTGGTAATCTGGCCCGCCACATCCGGAGCAGCCGCAAAACCTGACGCCGCCAAGCTGAGGGCTTTCTTTATCGACGTGGAGGGTGGACAGGCGACCCTTTTCATCACGCCCACAGGACAGTCTCTGCTGATCGATACCGGGTGGGACGGACAGAATGCTCGCGATGCGGACCGCATCTCCACCACGGCGAAGAAGGCCGGTCTCAGCAGGATCGACTACGTTCTGATCACTCATTTTCACGAGGATCACGTCGGCGGGGTGCCGCAGCTGGTCGACAGAATTCCCGTAGGCACCTTCATCGATCATGGGCAGAACCGCGAACTCGACCACGGGCCGACAGAACGGTTCTACAGCGACTACCAGAAGGTTCTCGCAACGGCGAAGTCGAAGCGGATTGTCGCAAAGCCGGGTGACACCCTGCCTATCACCGGGATCAAGGCTACGGTGATCAGCTCCGATGGAAATCTGCTGCCGCAGGCATTGCCGGGCGGTGGTCAGGCGAACGATGCCTGCAAGAACACAACCTCCGCACCCGCGGACCAGACCGAAAACGCCCGGTCGCTCGGTATCCTCATAGACTTCGGCGCCCTGAAGATTCTGGATCTCGGAGATCTGACCAAGGATAAAGAGAGAGACCTGGTTTGCCCCGTGAACAAGCTCGGCCACGTCGACATCTACGTCGTTTCGCATCACGGGTGGAGCCAGAGTTCAAGCCCGGAGTTCGTCGATGCCCTGCACTCGCGCGTGGCGATCATGGACAATGGCGCGACGAAAGGTGGATCCACACCAACCCTCCAGACCCTGCGCAAAGCTCCTGGCCTGGAGACGCTCTGGCAGGTGCACTTCTCCGAGGAAGGCGGTCCCGCCTTCAACACGGGAGAGCAGTTCATCGCGAACCTGAATGGCCCCGACGCAGGCCACTCTCTCGAGCTCATCGCGGACAAAACCGGCAGCTTCGACGTCGTGAACTCGCGCACCCAGTTCACGAAACACTACCTCGCTCGCTCAAGATGATGGACCGAAACACTGAGGTGCTATCTCAGCTCGACACTTTGACTTTCATTCCTTTTGCAGCCAGGGGACCTCTACACTTTATTCTTCCAACAACGCAATCGACTCGCTCACCGTACCCGCTGTCAGCAGGATCGTCCGGCTGCCTTCCCTCAGCAGACCCTGGCTCACCGCATGATCCATCCATCCCAGCAGCCCATCGTAAAAGCCTGCTGTGTTCAGCAGCACAATCCGCTTGGTATGCAGGCCCAGAGTCTGCCACGCCAGCACCTCGAACATCTCTTCCATGGTCCCGAATCCGCCCGGCAAAATCAGAAATCCATCCGCCTTCTCTCCCATCAATGCCTTCCGCGTATGCATCGTATCCACCACATGCAGTTCGCTGATCCCGTGGTGCGCGACCTCCTTATCCACCAGCACTTCTGGAATAACCCCCACCACCCGTCCTCCGTGGGCAAGGCAGGACTCAGCCAGAACCTGCATCAGACCCACATTCGATCCACCGTAGATTAACCCGATGCCTCGCTGTGCCAGCGTTCTTCCCAATTCCAGCGCCGTCTCGCGATAGACCTCATCCACACCCATTGCACTCGCGCAGAATACGGCAACACTCTTCAGCTTCATACGCCCCAGCATAACAAGCGCCCACCCAGCATGTCGTCCTGATTGCCGCGACGAAGCGGCTGCCCACGCACTCGCAGGCGGGCAGCCGTCTCACAACGTAGGATTGATAGGAACAGTATTTGGAAAGAAGATCGCCATCACTGAGATCCGGGCTGGAGCGATCAGCCCTTCAGCGCAATCGTCACACCACTCAGCTCTTTCGAAACCTCGGCTACCAACGTCCCCGCTTTGCCGGTTCCAGTTCCCTCCTGACGGAGAATGCGCGTTCCGACTGGCAGGTCCATCTCCTTCGACTTGCCCGACTCCAGCGTCACCATCTCTTCGCCCACCTTCAGCGTTAGCGGCGCGCTGCCATCATTTCTGAGGCTGAACTTCACCATCTTCACCTTGGCAAACATCGCCTGCACTGGCGAGTGGACTGCCGCGGGCGGTGCGGCATAAACGGCTCCAGATGCAAACACTGAGGCCGCGGCGACAGAGAGGACACACAACGTACGACGATTCATAACATCTCCCATAAAGTTCGAATTGCGACGGGATCTCTGCCATGGTTCAGTGAAGCTCGTCGTACAAAGCTCTACGCAGATCCACGCTGCCTCGTTCCGCTTCCCGCCAACATTTCTTTATCCTGTGATGATCGGCACCCGACCTTTCCCGCCCCGATTCGCACCCCGCACCGCACCGCCATAAAATGATCTCTGGGAGCCCCGTTGATCGACCTCACCGCCAACATGAATCCACCGCAGGCCGAGGGCGTCACCACCGTCGACGGCCCGGTGCTTCTGCTCGCCGGCGCCGGCTCCGGAAAGACCCGCGTCATCACCCACCGCATCGCTCACCTCATCCAGCAGCGCGGCGTCTCCCCGGATTCGATCCTCGCCGTCACCTTCACCAACAAGGCCGCCAAAGAGATGTCCGAGCGCGTCGACAAGATCCTCGGCCACAGCTCGCTCGCCCGGCCCACCCTTGCCACCTTCCACAGCTTCTGCGTGCGTGTTCTTCGCCGCGATATCGAAGCCCTCCGCACCAACGGGGTCGGTCTCACCCGTACCTTCGCCATCTACGATGAGACCGATCAGCAGGCCGTCGTCAAGCAGGCGCTCAAGCGCCTCTCCATCGACGACAAGCAACTCAAGCCGCGCGTCGCCCTCGGCCGCATCTCCTGGGCCAAAAATCACATGATTGACCCGCAGGAGTACTTCCTTGCTTCCACCAACCCCATGGAAGAGAAGATCGCCCACATCTTCGAGGTCTACCGAAAGGAGCTCTTCAAGGCCAACGCTCTCGATTTCGATGATCTCCTGCTTGAAACCGTCCGCCTGCTCAAGACCGACGCCAGCGTCCGGGAAAAGTACAATCACCGTTACAAATACCTCATGATCGACGAGTACCAGGACACCAACCGTCCCCAGTACGAGCTCATGAAACTTCTCGGCACCCACGGAAACGTCTGCGTTGTGGGGGACGAAGACCAGTCCATTTACTCGTGGCGCGGCGCCGACATTCGCAACATTCTCGAGTTCGAAAAAGATTTCCCCGACACTCGTACCATCCGCCTTGAGCAGAACTATCGCTCCACCCAGGTCATCCTCGAAGGCGCCAGCGCCGTCGTCGCCCAGAATACGCAACGCAAGGGCAAGAACCTTTGGACGAGCCGCGAAGGAGGATCGCTCATCGGCTACTACGAGGCGCCCGACGGCGAGAACGAGGCCCTCTTCATCGCCGACCGCATCCAGCGCTACCTAAAGGAGGCCGGACAGCAGGCGGACCTCCCCCGCTGCGCCGTGCTCTACCGCACCAACTCGCAGTCGCGGCTGGTCGAAGAGGCCCTCCGCCGTTACGGCATTCAATACCACATGGTCGGCGGCTTCTCCTTCTACGATCGCGCCGAGGTCAAAGACATCCTTAGTTACATGAAGCTCGTGCAGAACCCGCACGACTCCGTCGCTCTCGGACGCGTCATCAACTCCCCCGCTCGCGGCATCGGCAAGACCACGATGGAGACCCTCGAGCGCATGGCACTCTCGACCGGCACCAGTACGTGGGACGCCGTCTCCGCATCCATCCGCGAACGCCTGCTTCCACAGCGAGCCATCACCGCCCTCGAGGCCTTCCGCCGTCTTATCCAGGACGCCCGTGCCATGCTCGGACCCAACTTCGCCGACGCTCTCGCGGCTGACGCCAACAACGCCTCACCCCCACTTACCTCCGACGGCGAAGACGAGGCATCCACAGACTTCGACCCGGAGGTATTCGCAACCGAAGCAGTAACAGATAAAATTGCCACCGGCAGCGACGCCAACACCACCTTCGACACCAGCTTCAACTTCGGCTTCGACTTCGGCCCGTCGGAAGAGATCTCCACCATCGCTCCCGAAAACTACACCGACACCGACGCCGCCCACGGTATCGATCCCGCTGACGAGGTAGACGTAGCCAGCTTCAATCCCTTCGCCCCCGTACCGCTGAAGAACAGCGCCATCTCCAAACGCCAGCAGGCCGCCGCGGATGCTCGCAAAGATATCGCTCCCGGCGATCTCCCGCCCGAGCCCGATTCCCAGTCCGACGACCGCGCATTCCGCAAACCCGGTGACCCCGCCACCCTCCCCGAACTCATCAAGTTCCTCAACGATCGCTCCGGCTACATCCGCGCTCTCGAAGACGAGGCCACGCCCGAGTCCTTCTCCCGCATCGAGAACCTGAAGGAGCTCGCCAACGCCGCCCAAGACGCAGAACAACGGGCCGAGACGCTCTCCGACTTTCTCGACCATGCCGCCCTCGTCTCCGACGCGGACAGCTACTCCGCCGAAGCCCGCGTCACCCTTATGACCCTCCACGCCGCCAAAGGGCTCGAGTTCCCACTGGTTTTTCTCGCCGGCATGGAGGAGGGCCTCTTCCCCCACTCCCGCACCTTCACCGATCCCACCGGTCTCGAGGAAGAGCGCCGCCTCTGCTACGTCGGCATGACCCGCGCCATGGACACGCTCGTCCTCACCCGCGCTCGCTACCGCCGCCGCTACGGATCCGATATGCCCGAGGCCTCCATCCCCTCGCGCTTCCTCGAAGAGGTCCCCAGCCGCCTGGTCGAAGACCTCGGCAGCCCACCCGGCCGCCCGCAGTTTTCTAAGTCCGACGAGTACGGGACCCGCCTCTCCGGCCGTTCCTACTCGACTCCGTACCCGGGCAGCAACCGCTCCGGTTCCTCACGCGCGGCGGAAGATGCCGGTGAGCGCCACTATAGCTACGAGGACGATAGCCAGGAAGCGCCGGGCACAGGCAGCTCCCGAAACCCATCGTCAGCTCCCAACCCCGCCCGCCCCTCCGCCGGCTCCAGCTCCATCGACAACATCGCCAGCTTCTTCGCTGGTCGCGGCCAGGCCAGACCCGGACAAAGGCCGACTCGCCCAAAACTCGACCTCCCAGCGCCCACCGGAAACACCGGCCTGAAGCAGGGAGCCCGCGTCCGCCACCCGAAATATGGCGAGGGCACCGTCTTTCGCCGCGAAGGCGACGGGGAGGACGCCAAGATTACAGTACAATTTCAGTTACACGGCGTGAAAAAGCTGGTGGAGAAGTTCGCCCAGCTGGAACGCCTCTAGCCGCACGGTAAAGCCTTCAGCTTCACTGTTACGCCCGTAGCATTCCGCAACACCTCTAGGTTCCGAATCGATTCCTGAAAGATAAGACAAGCATCCATGGCAAATACCAAGAGCATCACCGACACCGACGAACGCAAGAAAGTAAAACGCGCTGCCCGCAAAAAGGCCGCCCCCAAGGCCAAGCGCACCGGCGCCCGCGGCGAAAACAAGGCCAAGATCAAGAAGGCTTCACGCGGCCAGGCCAAGCGCTAGCGTAATCCCCGCAAGACGCTGGATCGTAAGGCTCAGCAACTCAGAGGGTGGCAACTGCCGCGTTGCCGCCCTCTTCCTCTCTGGCGTAATCCAAGCGCCGTACCTCAGCGTTCCATCGCTGGAGCTGGACGGTACATGCGCTCCGGAATCTCCGCAAGCCGCGATACACCCGGGCGATTGCCCAATCCGTAAAACTGACAGAAGCTCATGATCAACGGACGCCAGGCATCCGGATCAATGTGATCGTCCGTGCCCGCGACCAGCAACGACTCGTCAATATGCGCCCACACAATGCGCACCTCGAACGCATACGCAGATGTGTCCTTGTCAGGCCGCCGCCCGAACCGGTGATTCGCTTCAAGAACAGCCTCAAGCTGCACCGGACACTCGAGCACACGCGGCGCGCGCACCACCTCCGAGGCCTGCGCCGTAAGCCCCGACACCCCTAGCTTGTCCTTGCAGTGCCGATATCCCATCGCGTGCTTGTGCGGCGGAACCGGATCCGATCCGGTAAGCCGAGCGAGCCGGTCCACCGCTCCCGCCATCGCCGCCGTCGGCAGGTTCAGGACACACTCGCCCTCGCGCAACAGGTTCTGCGCCGTGTGGCCCTTTGCTCCCAGACCGAGCATGCAATTCCAGCCTAGCCACCACGCAGAGGACATAGGCGCAAGGTTGGAGCTGCCGTCGAGATTCAACGTGCTTACCAGCACGACCGGTGTGCCGAAGTAAAGAATAGAAGGTGCTATTTGTCGATGCATGGCTCCACTCTCGCCAACTCCCGAAGTTCGTGCACTCCGTTTTGGAACTCCGAACTCGTCTCGAATCGTTCTCTCTCCTGTAACGTAGAAGTCACTCGGTCCGAACGCGTCAGCAGCCAGAAGTAAATCGTAACCAGGAGCAAAATCGTCGCTTGCCCCGCCAGATCTTCGCCACTAAATCCATTGACAAGCTGATCTCTGAATCGGAGCGGCCGGAGCACGCGCTCCGCAAGACTCTCGGCCCCATCTCGCTCACCGCCCTCGGCGTCGGCGCTGTGATCGGGTCCGGCATCTTCACCGTGATCGGAACCGCGATCGGCGGCAACCCCGCCGCTCTGGCCACCTGGGCCGACTCCCCGGTCATTGACCTGATCTTGCATCATGGAGCCGTCGCCGGCCGCCCCGGCGCCGGCCCAGCCCTCGCCCTCTCGCTCATCCTCGTCGCCATCGTCTGCGCGCTCACCGGACTCTGCTACGCCGAATTAGCGTCCATGATCCCCATCGCCGGATCCGCCTACACCTATACCTACGCCACCCTCGGGGAGCTCATCGCCTGGATCATCGGATGGGACCTCATCCTCGAATACGCCTTCTCCAACATGAGCGTCAGTGTCGGCTTCGCAGCCCACCTCGTCGATCTCCTCGACTGGCTCGGCCTTCCCATCTCGCCCAAGTGGCTCTCCCCCGCCTACCTCCCCCTCGGCCTCCAGGACCTCTCGGGCAAAGACATCTACGCGCCCGGATGGCACCCCGGCTTCAACATCCCCGCCTTCCTCATCGTCCTCCTCCTCACCGTTGTCCTCGTCCGCGGCATCCGCGAGTCCGCCCGCACCAACAACATCATGGTGATGGTCAAGATCACCGCCATCCTTATCTTCATCTTCGCTGGTTTCTCCTTCATTCACCCCGCGAACTACCACCCCTTCTCACCTAACGGCTTCTCCGGCGTCCTCGCCGGCGGTTCCATCATCTTCTTCACCTATATCGGCTTCGACAGCGTCTCGACCGCCTCCGAAGAGTGCAGGGCCCCGCAGCGCGACGTCCCCATCGGCATCCTCGCCACCCTTGTCGTCTGCACCATCCTCTATATCGGAGTCGCCGTCATCCTCACCGGCCTCGTCCCTTGGCAGTCCATCGCCGGCGACAGCGCGCCCGTCGTCAACGCCCTCAAGCGCGTCTCACTCACACCCGACGGCCACCCCCTCCACTGGGTCCGGCTCATCGTCCTTCTCGGCGCCATCATCGGCATGATCTCCTCGATCCTCGTCTTCCAGCTCGGACAGGCCCGCGTCTGGTTCGCCATGTCGCGAGACCGCCTCCTTCCCAGCGCCTTCTCCCGCGTCCACCCCCGCTTCCGAACCCCCGCCTTCGCCACCTGGGTCGCCGGCGTCCTGGTCGCCGTCCCCGCCGGCCTCTTCGACGTCGGCACCTTTGCCGAGATGTCCAACATCGGCACCCTCTTCGCCTTCGTCCTCGTCTCGATCGGCGTCCTCGTCCTCCGCTACAAAGACCCCACCCGCCGCCGCGGTTTCCGCGTCCGGGGCGGCCCGGTCATACCGGTCCTCTCCGTCCTCTTCTGCACCCTGCTCATGGCCGGCCTCCCGGCCAAGACCTGGCTCCGCTTCTTCTCCTGGCTCATCATCGGCCTGTTCGTTTACTTCTTCTACAGCCGCAAACGCTCGGAGTTCTACCTCGGCTGATCACCGGTCCAAAGCCCTCGGTTCGGGGAGCGACGGCGGCATACGCACACTAACTCTAACGCCGCGCTAGGCTGTCCGTGTGGCGAACCGAGTCGTGATGGTGGCGGGGTCGTCGAAAGGCAGCAGTCTACGGAAGCTACGATCGCAGCCAGCGCACGCCGCAACCCAGAAGGAAATCCACGGTGCGATCAAAGTCTTCCCGGCATCTGGTGCTGTCATCGTCGGTCCGGAAGGCACGAAGATCACGGTCCCTTGCCGCGCCCGTGTTAGAAGCACCCGATACGCATTCAAACGGAACTGCCGCTCAATCGGACTTCGGATGGGTATCCATCGGGGAATACCGCCAGTCCAGAACTTTCGAGTCACCCATCCGTTTCCCTGCCGAATGAGATCGCCTCCCCAGCACACACCGACCCAGTCAAGCTCCAGGCCTTGAATCTCAAACTCAGTCGCGAAGACCTCGCAGAAGTAGCTCGATCGCACGTCCGTCCGATCAGCCAAATACCAGTGATGCCACGGATAGTCGCGATGAAAAGATCCACTTGGCTCCAAACCCTCTGCGCGCAGACGATCTGCTTCGGAGGAGCCCACCAGACCATACCGGCTCTCGCCCAGCGACTCGTGGCGTAGTTTCTTTCGAGTCTGTTCAATACTGCGCGTCAGCAACATAGGAAATTTGTCCGCGATCCTTAATGAACCCGCTTCGGCTTCATCCCCCAGGAGAACGGCATTCACCCACGCCGCCAACCGATCCGCCCTGATACTCCGAGCAGAAGTGCGCAAGTGAAGCATTTCGCTGGCCTCGATCTCTCGCGGTTCGACGCCCTCTCCAAACAACCGCCGATGCGCCGTGGATGTGCCGCCACGTACAACCTCGGGTGAAGCATAGACCCGCCAGTTCACTGCGCTTTGAGACAGGGCTTTACCCCATTCCTCCAGACCCGCCTCGCCATCATTGATCTCCTGTCCCCCACCTACCAGAGCCACAACGCACGCCCAGTCTTCATGGCGCTCCATGATCTTCAGCAGCATCGTGGGTTCCGAATCCTCGCGTCCAAACTTCCGGTAACTCTGCGCCAAGTCCCACGCCCGCTGAGCCTCATCAAACACCACAACGTGATTCGAAGGTGCACGAAGCTTGTCCCTCTCCGTGTACTCCTTGGCGAAATGGTGCACGTTCTCAATCAGTGTCTGAGCTTGAATCTGAGCTTCACCGGACGGCACACCCCTGCGCATCGCATGACGCCTGAATACCTCTTGGAGCACGCTCACCAGCGGTCCATTTCCACTCATGAAGTGGATCGCATTCCTTCTGCTCTCGCCTGGGTGCGGGAGACTCAGACCGACTAACGTCTTACCGGAACCAGGTACGCCGGTCAGGAACACAATCGCGTGTCGACGTTCGGCCTGCGACATATCGATGATCCGGTGAATCGTGCTGGTTACATCGGCAATGTCCTGCTCCGCTGCCTCCGACTGCGCAATATCGCCGATCTTCAAGCCAGTGCGCAAAGCCATCGCCGCTTCGATGATCGTTGGCGTAGGTCGATACGCGCCTTCGGTCCAACGCTCGGACATGGCGGTCGCGTCCGGTGTGGGAACGCAGCTAAGGATGAGGGTGGGGAGAGCCGCCCAGTCAGAGACTTGCGTCGGCGCGATCCAGAACGAAGGGAGCGACCGCAGTTCAAGCTCCTGCTGCCGTGTGGTGCTTCCCCCGCCCGCACGCGAACGCGAAACAACAATCGGTACCAAGTGCCTCTGATCACTTGGCTTGTGAAAGTAGTGCAACAGCAGCGCATACTGTTCAATCTGCCGGCGCGCTTCCGAGTTCGCGTCGCCGGTCTTGCATTCCAGCAGCAGGATCGGCCCGGACGTGACCAGAACCACGTCCAAGCGCTTCAACTTTCTTGGAATCGTGAACTCAAGCACCAACTGCCAGCGAGCAGCATCGGCGTCTTCTGAAACCACCGCACCGAGAGCGGTGCGCAGCGACCCGATGTCATCCCACCAGGTCAGTGGCACCTCGCTTCGCATCTCCGCGAATCCGTCAGCGGCATGGTGAAGCGTCAACTGGGCCAACACCTCACCGGGCGACGTTTCAAAAAATCCGGCGATCGAAGACTCAAAGTAGCAAGTCATACTTTATCGCCAGGATAGCCTGATTCCTTGGATCCTTTGGAACCACTCACCACCTCAAGTCTGTCGATCGTGTAACGTCTTCCGCGAGGGGTAGTGTCGGCCCACTCCTCAACCCTTCCTTCCCAACTCCACCACGAACCCGGTACCATCTCCCCCATCCGCAAACACACTCGCACCCAAGGCCATCTCCCCACATGCTCAGGCTCCGCCACACCCTCCGCGTTCCCACCTTCCTCCTCGCCCTCCTCCCCATCATCATCAACCTCGCCGCCGTCGCCCAGGCGCCCGCAGCCGCCGTCACCCCCGCCCAGCAGGGGAAGATCGATTCCCTCATCAAGGGCATGACCCTCGCCCAGAAGATCGACTACATCGGCGGCACCGGCTTTGCCGTCCGTGCCGTCCCGGCGCTCAACCTGCCCGCGCTCGAGATGTCCGACGGCCCCTACGGCACCCGCTCCAACGCCGGCTTCCCGTCCACCACCTATGCCGCCGGCATCGGTCTCGCCGCCTCCTGGGACCGCGACCTCGCATCCCGCATTGGCGCCGGCATCGGCCGCGACGCTCGCGCCCGCGGCGTCCACTTCATGCTCGGCCCCGGCGTCAACATCTACCGCTCCCCCCGCAACGGCCGCAACTTCGAGTACTTCGGCGAAGACCCTTTCCTCGCCTCCGCCATGGCCGTCGGCTACATCACCGGCATGCAGGGGACCGGCGTCAGCGCCACCATCAAACACTTCCTCGGCAACAACTCCGAATTCCTCCGCCACGACTCCGACTCCGTCATCGACGAACGCACCCTCCGCGAGATCTATCTCCCCACCTTTGAGGCAGGCGTCAAAAAAGCCCATGTCGGCGCCGTCATGGACTCCTACAACCTCGTCAACGGCGCGCACGCCACCCAGAACAGCACCTACAACACCGACCTCGTCCGTAAGGAATGGCACTTCGACGGCATCATGATGTCCGATTGGAACGCGACCTACGACGGCGTCGCCGCAGCCAACGGCGGCCTCGACCTCGAGATGCCCACCGGCAAGTTCATGGCCCGCGCCAACCTTGAGCCTGCCGTTCAGTCCGGCAAAGTGAGCGAGGCCGCGATCGACGAAAAGATCCGCCGCATCCTGTCGACCGCCGCCCGCTTCGGATGGCTCGACCGCCCCCAGCCGAACGGCCAGGCCGATCCCGCCATCTCCTATCTGGACACCCGCAACAACGCCGCCGCGCTCGACTCCGCCCGCGAGTCCGCCGTCCTGCTCAAGAACGCCAACGCCCTTTTGCCACTGAACAAGTCACAAATCAAAACCATCCTCGTCGTCGGTCCCGACGCCTTCCCTGGCGTCGCCGTAGGCGGCGGCTCCGCCGGCGTCGTCCCGTTCCACCTCGTCAGTCCGCTTGAGGGCCTCATCAACTCCGCCGGCGCCTCCGGCCCCCACATTCTCTACGAGCGCGGCCTGCCCACCATGGTCGAGCTCGCCCGCAACACCGACTTCACCACCACCGGCGGCAAGCCCGGCCTCACCGTCCAGACCTTCCCCAACGACACCCTCTCCGGTCCGCCCATCAGCACCACCACCGCTCCCCACGTCACCTCCTCCGGCATGACCATCGAGTCCATAGTCGACAACCCCGACGTCATGGCCGGCCTCTCCGGAAACACACCCAGGCGGGCCTCCCGTCGCTGGTCCGGCACCTACACCGCAGCCGCGCCCGGCCGCTACATTCTTGCCGTCGAAGGCGCGGGCGAAGGCTCCGGCAACCGGGTTCTGCTCGATGGCAAGCTCGTCTTCGACGACTGGTCGCTGGTGCGCGCCTTTCAACCCCACATCTCCGTAGATCTCACCGCCGGTGCCCATACCGTCGTCATCGAAGACAAGCAGGGCGGCAACTTCAGCGCCCACCTCCGCTTCGGAATCGTCCGCGAGGACAAGGTCGTCTCCGACCGCGCGAAACAACTCGCCGCCACTGCCGACCTCGTCCTCGTCTCTGCGGGCTTCAACCATTCGAGCGAGAGCGAAGGCGGCGATCGCACCTTCGCCCTCCCCTTCGGACAGGATCAGCTCATCGAGGCCATGGCCGCCGCCAACCTCAAGACCGTCGTCGCCGTCACCTCCGGCGGCAACGTCGACTCCACCGCCTGGATCGACCGCGTCCCCGTCCTTCTCGAAACCTGGTACGCCGGCCAGTCCGGTGGCACGGCCCTCGCCGAGATCCTCTTCGGCGACGTCAATCCCTCCGGCCACCTCCCCGCCACCTTCGAACGCCGCGCCGAAGATAACCCCGCCTTCGCCAACTACTACCCCGAAGGCGACTCCAAACGAGTCCTCTACAAGGAGGGCATCTTTGTCGGCTATCGCGGCTACCAGCACAACAAGGTCAACCCCCTCTTTCCCTTCGGCTACGGGCTCTCCTACACCACCTTCAAATTCGCGAACCTCACCGTAACGCCCACGTCTGCCGGAACTGATCCTCACGTCAACGCAAGCTTCGACCTCACCAACACCGGCACCCGCAAAGGCGCTGAGGTCGCCCAGCTCTACGTCGCCGGCAATCACAGCAAGACGCCGCGCCCAGTCCGGGAGCTCAAAGGCTTCGAGCGCGTCGACCTGGCTCCTGGCGAAACCAAACACGTCTCCATCAACCTCGACCCTCGCGCCTTCGCCTTTTACGACACCGCCGCGAAGAAGTGGACCATCGACCCCGGCAATTTCACCCTCGAGGTGGGTGACAACGTCGAATCCCTTCCCCTCAAAGCAACGGTCGACCTCACATCCGCCGCCGCCAGCACCGCCTTCTAACCGCCTCCCCGCCACAGACCCGGGTGCCCCAGCTTCGCGACATCCTCACCATCGCTAAGGTGGGGTCTCTCGCACCCCCCGTAAACTAGCCCCATGCCCCGCCGCCCCAAAGACAAGCCCGACCCCCGCACCTGGCTCCGCCACCTCCCCAAAGTCGAGCTCCACCTCCACCTCGAAGGCTCCATCACCCCCGCCACCCTCGTCGAGCTCTCCCGCCGCAACGACCCCACTCCCCTCACCCCCGAGCTTGCCGCCCAGCTCTACCACTACACCGACTTCCCCAGCTTTCTCATGGCTTTCAAAGCCATCACCGAGCGCCTCCACACCCCCGCCGACTACGACCTCATCGCCTGGAACATGGTCCGCGACCTCGCCGCCCAGGGCGTCCGCCACGCCGAGGTCTACATCTCCTTCGGCATCCTCTTCCGCTTCGGCCGCCTCGACGTCGACGAGGTCTTCGCCGCCATCGAATCCGGCCGCATCCGCGCCGAAAAGGACTTCGGCACCACCGTCCTCTGGATCATCGACGCCGTCCGTCACTTCGGCCCGGAAGAGGGTGCACGCGTCTTCCGCAAAGCCGCCGAACTCCGCCGTTACCACCCCTCCGTCATCGGCATTGGCATCGGCGGCGATGAGGCCCGCGGCCCCGCCAACGACTTCCGGGACTCTTATCTGGAAGCGAAATCCGCCGGCCTCCATCTCACCGCCCACGCCGGCGAGTCCACCGGCCCCGAATCCATCTGGTCCGCCCTCAATATCGGCGCCGAACGCATCGGCCACGCCCTCGCCGCCCAGCACGACCAGGAGCTCATGGACATCCTGGCCGAGCGCCAGATCCCCCTCGAACTCAACCTCACCTCCAACCTCCGCACCGGCTGCTGCCCCTCCATCGATCAGCACCCGCTCCGCCTCTACTTCGAGTACGGCCTCATGGTCACCCTCAACTCCGACGACCCACCCATGTTCGGCGCGGACCTCCTTGACGAGTACCTCCTGACCCACACCCACTTCGAGCTCTCCCTCGAACAGATGCGCGAGCTCGCCGCCAACTCCGTCGAGGCCAGCTTCCTCCCACCCGAGCGCAAGCTAGCCCTCCTCCGCGAGGTGGAACACTACGCCCCGTGATCCGCAATCCGGGAACCTTCAGCGCCGAAAAGCGTAAATTGCTGGCATGCCCGATCCTCTCCAAACCACCGCTTGTGTTGTTGGGGGAGGCCCCGCCGGCATCGTCCTCGCCCTCCTCCTCGCCCGCTCCGGCATCGACGTCACCGTCCTCGAGAAGCATCGGGACTTCAACCGCGACTTCCGCGGCGACACCATCCACGCCGCCACCCTCCGCATCATGCAGCAGCTCGGCCTCCTTGACGCTCTCCTTGATCTTCCGCACCAGCGCTTTGACCATGCCTTCGCCAGCCTCGGCGGCCAAAACTACCTGATTGCCGATTTCACCACCCTCCCGAAGCCGATCAATTTCATCGCCCTCATGCCCCAGTGGGACCTTCTGGATTTCCTCTCGGCGGAGGTCCGCAAATATCGAAACGCCCGCATCCTGATGGAGCACAAGGTCACCAGCCTCCTCTCCGATCCCCAATCCGGCCGCGTGCTCGGAGTCCGCGCCGAAACCCCCAACGGTCCCGTCGAGATCCGCGCCGCTCTCACCGTCGGCTGTGACGGCCGGCATGCCACCACCACCGACTCCGCCCACCTCCATCGTCTTGACCGCGGCGCCCCCATCGACGTCCTCTGGTTTCGCCTCTCGCGCCGTTCCGACGACCCTGAGATCGCCCTCGGCAACCTCAACTTCGGCCGCATGATCGTCATGATCAATCGCAGGGACTACTTCCAGTGCGGCTACATCATCCGCAAAGGAACCTTCCAGACCCATATCCAACCAGCCGGCCTCGAAGCCTTCCGCCGCGACATCGCCAGCCTCGTCCCCTTCCTCGGCATCCCCGATCCTGACCTCCGCTCACGCGTGGACGAGATCCAGTCCTGGGATCAGGTCTCGATGCTCTCGGTCCAGGTCAACCGCCTCAAACGCTGGCACCTTCCCGGCCTCCTCTGCATCGGAGACGCCGCCCACGCCATGTCCCCCGTCGGCGGAATCGGCATCAACCTCGCCATCCAGGATGCCGTGGCCGCCGCCCGTATCCTCACCCCCGCCCTCCGGTCCGCGGGGCAGCGTCGAACCCCCGTCACCGAACACGCCCTCGCCCGCGTTCAACATCGCCGCTCAGGCCCCACCCGCATCACCCAGGGCTTCCAGGTGACGGTCCACGGCTTCCTCAGTCGCTACCTCGGCAACCACGCCCCTCTTCAAGCCCCGCTGTTGCTCCGTATCCTAAGCCGCAGCCGCCTCTTCCACCGCGCCACCGCCCGCTTCGTAGCTCTCGGCATCCGCCCCGAAAACATCCGCTAGATACTCCATCGAGGCCCGGCTTGACTCTGTACCTTGCCTTCGCTTCCCGCCCAGCCGTCGGTCATGCTAGCCACAGCAACGAACCTGCTCTCGCTCTCTCTATTCTCATCCTGAGCGTAGCGAACGGACCCCCTTCTCTACCTCTTCCTGTTTGTCATCCTGAGCGTAGCCAACGGACCCGCTTTCCTACCTAACCAACACAATACCCGCAGCTCGGCTCGGCACGTCATATATACTCAGAGGGTTGCAAAGAAAGCCCCACGCTAGGAACACCAATGCCAAAGTTGAAGACCCACAGCGGCGCGGCCAAGCGCTTTCATAAGACCGGCACCGGCAAGTTCAAGCGCGGCCAGTCGAAGATGCGCCACATCCTCACCTCGAAGGCCACCAAGACCAAGCGCAAGCTCGGCGGTTCGGCCCTTATCTCCGAGGCGGATCACCACAAGGTCGCCCGCATGCTCCCCTACGCCTGAAGTCAAGGCCACGGGTTCAACAACCCTTCCGTCGAGCCGCTTTCACAAGGAAGCAGAGGGCCAGCAAAGCGTACATGGCCCCTGGATCTAAGCATCGCGAAGTTTGCGAGCGGATCCACTGAGACAGAAGCAGCACAGCGAGTGAAGAGGCCAACCTTACCTCCAGCCGCTTAACGATGTTCGCAAAAGGAGATTCACCATGCCCCGTGTAAAACGGAGTACAAAACGTAACGCCCGCCGCAAAAAGATCCTCAAACGCGCCAGCGGTTACTTCCTCACCAAATCCAAGCTCTACCAGGCCGCCCAGGAAGCCGTCGAGCGCGGACTCATGTTCGCCTACACCGGCCGCAAACAGAAGAAGCGCCAGTTCCGCTCCCTCTGGATCGTTCGCATCGGCGCCGCCGCGAAGATCAACGGCATGAGCTACTCAACCTTCATTGCCGGCCTCAAAGCCGCCGGCAACCAGCTCGACCGCAAGATCCTCGCCGACATCGCCGCAAACGACGCGGCCGGCTTCGCCGCGCTAGTCGCCCAGTCCAGGGCGGGCCTGGCCTCCAAGCACCAGGTCGCCGCTTAATCCCCTCGCTCCGATCCGCACAGAGGCGCGGCTTCCGCCGCGCCTTTCGTGTATCTAGCTGGCAAGAGCACGTCACCCGATCCGCATCGCGACACAGTATCCTTACACCTATGGCTGAACCAAGCTCGCCAGAAGAATCCATCGCCTCCACCTCCGCTCTCTTCGAGTCCTGGGGCCGCTACCCCACGCACCGCGCAAAACTGACCCCGCTTCACTGGCAGAGCGACTTCCCCGCCGTCGCCCAGAACATGCACGATGGCATCCTCCCCGTAGGCATGGGCCGCAGCTATGGCGACGTCTGCCTGCTCAACGAGGGCAACCTCCTCGTCACCACCGGCATGAATCGTCTTCTGGCCTTCGATCCAAACACTGGTGTCCTCACCGCCGAGTCCGGCATCACCCTCGCTCAGATCCTCGACTTCGCTGTCCCTCGCGGCTTCTTCCTCCCCGTCAGCCCGGGCACCAAGTACGTCACCCTCGGCGGCGCCATCGCTAACGACATCCACGGCAAGAACCATCACATCGCCGGCACCTTCGGCTCCCATGTGCCCAGCTTCGAGCTGGTCCGCTCGGACGGCTCCCGCCGCATCTGCAGCCGCTCGCAGAACCCGGAGCTCTTCTGCGCCACCATCGGCGGCCTCGGCCTCACCGGCCTCATCACCTGGGCGCAGCTCAGGCTCCGCCCCATCGTCTCCCGCAAGGTCGACTATGAAGGCATCCAGTTCCACGGCGTCGACGAATTCCTCGACCTCACCAACCAGTCCGGCCACATCGAATACACCGTCTCCTGGGTCGACGTCACCTCCACCGGAAAGAACTTCGCCCGCGGCATCTTCATGCAGGGCGACCACTCGCAGGTTCCCGGCCCGCTCACCACCTCGCCCTCACCCAAACTGGTCTTTCCCTTTGAAGCCCCCGGCTTCGCCCTCAATCCCCTCTCCGTCTCGCTCTTCAACACCGCCTTCTTTCACAAGCAGATCCACAAACGTACCGTCGCCCTCCAGGACTACGAGCCCTTCTTCTACCCGCTCGACAAGATCCTCCACTGGAACCGCATGTACGGCAAGGGCGGCCTGCTCCAGTTCCAGTACGTCATCCCTTGGGACAACGCCCGCGAAGGCACCATTGCCATCCTCAAAGAGGTCGCCCGCTCCGGCCTCGCCAGCTTTCTAGCCGTCCTCAAGGCCTTCGGCGACGTCCCCTCCCCCGGCCTCATGAGCTTCCCCAAGCCCGGCATCACCCTCGCCCTCGACTTCCCCATCAAGCCCGATCGCAGCTTCCCCCTCTTCAACCGCCTCGCCGAGATGACCCGGGAGCTCGGCGGCCGCCTCTACCCCGCCAAGGACGCCGCCATGACCCCCACGCAGTTCCAGACCTTCTACCCCCAATGGCAGCAGTTCGCCCAATACCGTGACCCCCAGATCACCTCCTCCTTCTGGGAACGCGTCACCGCAGACCCGGCATCCTTATGACATCTTCCGAGCAGCCTTCTCCAGCCCCATCTACCGCCACCTACACCGCTCCCATCGAGCCCGGATCCATAGCCGCCGCCACCTATAACGACGATCTCGTGGCCCGCTCCCCACAGGCAATACCCCATGGCGGCAAGGTCCTCGCTCCGCGCAAGATTCTCGTCCTTGGGGCCACGTCCGGCATCGCCGAAGCTACCTGCCGCGTCTGGGCCGCCCGTGGCCATCACCTCTTCCTTGTCGCCCGCAACTCCGAAAAGCTAGACATGGTTGCCGCCGACCTCCGCACCCGCGGAGCCGGCTCCGTCCACACCGCAGTCGCCGACCTCGACGACACCGCCGGTCACCATAATCTGCTCACCCACGCCGTCAATTCCCTTACCGGCCTCGATATCGCCTACCTCGCCCACGGAATCCTCGGCGACCAGCACACCGCCGAGCAGGAATTCGGCCACGCCGCCCAGATCCTCCATACCAACTTCGTCGCCCCCGTCTCGCTCCTTACCTGGCTCGCCAACTTCTGCGCCCAGCGCCGCTCTGGAACCCTCGCCGTCCTCTCCTCCGTCGCCGGCGACCGCGGCCGCAAGTCCAACTACCTCTACGGAGCCTCCAAAGCCGGTCTCTCCGCCTTCCTCGGCGGCCTCCGCAACCGCGTAGACCGCGAGGGTGTAACGGTACTCAACATCAAACCCGGCCCGGTCAGGACCGCAATGACCTCGGGCATGAAAGGCAGCAGCAAGTTCGCCGACGTCGATAAAGTCGCCCAAACCATAGTCAGCGCCATCGATAAACGCCGCGACACTCTCTATGTCCCTTTCCAGTGGCAGCCCATCATGTTCGTTATCCGCCATATCCCCGAGCGCATCTTCAAAAAGCTCAACCTCTGACCTCTGAAACGCTCCCTCATAGGCATCTACAACTTTCCATCACAGGGTAGATCGGGATTCTCGCGACACCTCCACAACTCCTTTTTGTTTTCAGTGTTTTATGTCGTCCCGCAGGTTTGGCTAGGTGATTGCCTACGCCAAAGCACTCCCGTGCGTGGTGAAGTCACGTGTATCGAACCCCGGAGCCAGGACCGTTTATGACGAATCTGCCGTTATCTCGCCGCCTCCTCGTAGCCTCCCTCTTTGCGTTTACCTTGCATTTCGCTTACGCCGCAGACATCAGCGCTCGCATCAAGGGCTCGATCACCGATCCATCCGGCGCCCTCCTTCCGAACGTGGCCGTCATTGCCACCAACCAGGACACCGGGGTTAAATTCACCACCACCTCCTCCGCGGACGGTGCCTACATCTTCCCCCAGCTGCCTATCGGCACCTACTCCATCTCCGCCGCGGCCCCGGGCTTCCGGAGCTTCAACGCAACCGGCATCAAGCTCAACATCGATCAGGAGTACGTCGAAGCCGTCAAGCTCGAACTGGGATCCGCCAGCGAAACCGTCTCGATCAAAGCAGACGCCGTTCAGGTCAACACCACCGACAGCCAGCTGAACAACATCGTCGACGGTCGCCAGATCACCGAGCTCCCGCTCATCGGCCGCAGCTTCGTTCAGCTCGAACAGATCCTGCCCGGCGTCCAGGCCTCCGCCGACCGCTTCGGCAACACCTTCTCGGTCAACGGCTCGCAGGCTCAGCAGTCCGCTTACATCATCAATGGCGCGGACTCGAACGACCTTCCGCTCAATACCGTGGCCATCACTCCAAACATCGACGCTCTCGCGCAGTTCAACCTTGTCACCGGCCCGCTCAATGCGGAGTACGACCGCAACGGAGGCGGCATCGTCACCACTGCCATCAAGCAGGGGACAAACTCCTTCCACGGGGACGCCTTCGAGTTCTACCGCGACACCTTCCTCAACACCCGGAACTTCTTCCAGAAATCCGCCCCCACCCCCAAGTACCACCAGAACATCTTCGGCGGCACCATCGGCGGCCCCATCCTCAAGGACAAGCTCTTCTTCTTCGGCGCCTACGAGGGCACGCGGCAGGGCATTCCGCAGACCGGCGGAAGCGTTACCGTCTTTACTCCCGCCCAGCTAAAAGGTGACTTCACCGGTACCACCTTCTCCAATAACAAGATTCCAGCCACCATCAGCATTCCCGGATGCACCCCCGGACAGACCTACGCACAGTGCCTTGGCAAGGGAAGCAGCATCCCGACCAGCGCCTTCAACCCGATCTCCCTCAACCTGGTCAAGACCTACGTCCCGCTTCCGAACTCGGGCGCCAACAGCTACCAGTTCTCTCCCACGCAGGCCAACAAGATCAACCAGGGCATCGGCCGCTTCGACTTCAATCCCACCTCGAGAAATCAGATCTACTTCGTGGGCATCTACCAGAAAAACGCCCAGACCAGGGATCTCCCCTTTACGGGCGCGACCCTTCCACAATTCGGTGACCAGAGCACAACCGTCATCCACCAGTTCTCCACCGGGTACACCCGCCAGCTCAGCTCGAGCCTGGTCAACGACCTTGAAGCCCACTACACCCGTTTCAACTTCGACGCCGTCGAGCCGCAGAAGGTCATCCAGCCCTCCACCCTTGGCTTCTCCATTACTCCGCAGAACGCCGCCGCCGCTAGTGTGCCCAGGATCGATGTCTCCAATTACTTCAATCTCGGCTTCAGCACCAACGGTCCCCAGCCCCGGCTCGATCAGGTCTATCAGCTGGACGATAACCTCTCGAAAACCCTTGGCGCCCATAACTTGAAATTCGGTTACGATGGCCGCCGATACAATGTAGGCAATCCCTTCTATGGCAGGAACAACGGCTACTTTACCTTCACCAGCGCCTCCAGCAACGTCCTTTCTTCAGGGGACGCTGGCCTCGACTTCCTCCTGGGCGCACCCGCGACCTACTCGCAGGGATCAGGTGCCCGCATCGATGCCTACGCCTTCCTCAATTACTTCTACGGGCAGGACACGTGGAAAGCGACCAACGCGCTCACCCTCTCCTACGGCCTTGGCTATCAGATCGACACCCCGCTCCACAACCTTCAGTTCCATGGCATCGGCGTCACCTGCTACCTCCCCGGACAGCAGTCCAAGGTCTTCGGCACCGCGCCCCTTGGCCTGAACTATCCAGGCGACCCCGGCTGCAATAACGCCAGCGGCGCCACCACCTTCTACAAGGGCCTCGGTCCCCGCTTCGGCTTCGCCTATGCCCCTGACCTCGGTTTCATCTCCAGCGGCAACACCGGCAAGTTCTCCATCCGTGGCGGCTATGGTATCTACTACAACAGGACGGAGGAGGAAACCTCGCTGCAGAACCTCAGCGACCCACCTTTCGGCCTCAACTCCGGCGGAGTTACGGATAATGGGGTCGCAACCAACCCCTCTTTCGCAAATCCCTATCAGGATCTCAACCTCGCCGGTCCTGCAGGTTCAATCCCCAACAAGTTCCCCTTCGTTCCACCCGTCGCGGGAGCAAAGCCCAACTTCAAACCTTACTTTCCGCTTCAGTTGAGCCAGTCCGCGGCGAACTTCCGCTCTCCGTATTCAGAGAACTTTCAGATCACCATCGAACGTGAGTTCCCGGCTCAGATTGTCGCTCGCGTCAGCTATGTCGGCACGCTTGGTCGCCACAACCAGGTCACCACTGAGGGCAATCCCATCACCCAGGCGGGTCACGACGCCTGCCTCGCGGACGCAACCTGCAGGGGAGCGAATGCTCCTCTGCAGGCCAGCCGGTACCCGACTCACACCCAGTTCGGCTTCGCGGACCCCGCCATCAAGGGCCAGAACGACTATAAAAGCATCGGGGTTATCTCCACCGAGGGCTCCTCCAGCTACCACTCGCTTCAGGCAAGCATCGACAAAGGCCTTACCCACGGCCTGCAGTTCCAGGCCAGCTACACCCTCTCCCATGCCCTCGACGACGCCTCCAGCTTTGAGGGCGGCGGCTTCGGCGGAACCAACGGGCGCGGATACAACCAGTTCAACAAGTCGCTCAACTACGGCAACTCCTCCTTCGACGCCCGCCACCGCTTTGTCATCGCGCCGGTCTACGTGGTGCCCTTCAAAGCCGGTTCCAACGCCTACTCTCCCCTCAACCTCCTTCTCTCGGGTTGGCAGGTCAGCGGCATCGCCACCTTCGCCACTGGATTCCCCTTCGATATCGCCTATGGCGGCGCAAGTTCGCGCTCGCTCTTCTGCGCGGCCTTCGACTACTACTATGCCTGCCCGGACGCCCCTAATCAGATCGCACCCCTGGTTCGCGCAAATCCCCGCTCCAAGTTCGTGACCTCCGCCGGTGCAACCACCAATCGCGTCGTCTACTTCCAGCCCACCAGCTTCGCTCCGGAGGCCATCGGCACCTTTGGAAACGTGAGCCGCAACAAATACCACGGACCGGGTATCAACAATACCAACCTGATCCTCGCCAAGAACTTCTCGGTCTCGAAGGACGGAAGCCGCTCCCTCCAGCTCCGCATGGAGAGCGACAACGTCTTCAACCACACCCAGTTCAACAACCCCGCGAGTAGCATCAACGGGACGACGTTCAACGCGACAACCAACGCCATCACAAACTCCAATACCCAGACCTTCGGCCAGATCACCTCAGCTGCCGCCGGTCGCCAAACCCAGCTCGCCGCCAAATTCTACTTCTAAGCAACGAGCTGGCGTATCGCCTATTCCAATCCCGCTACACTGGATATAGAAACAACAGAAAGCCCCGGAAAACTAGCCCGGGGCTTTTCTGTCGCGTGTGGCTCCGTCGCAACCAGGGAGTCAAGTCCGGACCTAAGCGCCATGATTCGAAGACTTTGCGCAGAAAGTGGGGGAGGGGGGGGGGTGGGACCGGTATAGGGCCTCACCAAACCTGCGCGAGCGATTCCGCCTAGGTCTCCAACCGGCGGCCATCCTTGCTGAAATAACTCAGCGAGCGTCGGTAACAGCGCTGCTTCTCCAGATCGAACGCAATGCAGCTGTCGAACGGCTTCGAGTACACATGGAGGCTCACGCACCCAGTCGTCCCGGCGTTCTCGATCTGGTGAATCGTCTGCAGCTTGTCCACCGTCACCATGCCGCTTCCCTCCGAGCAGACCACCGTCCCCACCCGGTCCAACTGCAACTCTGTAGCTCCACCCAGGCAATCGATATTGACTACGTTCTGGTTCTCCGGTGCATTGCAGCTGGCATGCTGGAACTCGTGCGTCCTTACCTCACCCTGGGCTACCGTCATCCACCCCAGCTGCCCGTTATGGGTATGGACCGCCGTCTTTTGCCCCGGCGACCAACAGATCGTCATCACCTCGAACAGGTCGTCCCGATAGATCAGGTTGCGCGTGTAGAGGCTATCCCGCCACCAGACATACTCGCTCAGGGCCTCAGGCCGCAGGGTAGTCGCCCCCATATATTCCGCGATCCGGTCCTTCGTAATCAGGTCGCGTTCCAGCTCTTTCAGACCCGCGACAAAGTCCGCGACCGACGTCCGTAGGGGATGCGTCTTGGCTTTCCCTCCCAAATCCATCGCCATAGCTCCTCCGCCCCCCGCCCACTCAACCAGCCCGAATGTCAGTCGCCTTACCACTTAAGTTTCTGACGCCCAACAATCTTTGCTGCAGAAACGAGGGGCTCTCCGGTAAAGTTAGGAGCGTCACTCCGAGCCCGCCGCGATCAGAGGACAGAATCGGAAGCTCCACCCATGCGTACCCTTCTTCCTGGTCTTCGTATCTGCTGCCTGCTGTTGCTTGCCATTCGCCTTATCTTTCCTGAGCCCGCCGACGCCTACTCCGTTCTATCCCATGAAGAAGTAGTGGATATGGCTTGGTTACCGCACATCGTTCCGCTGCTGCGCGCCCGCTTTCCTGGCCTGACCGAAGACCAGGTGCGCGAGGCCCACGCCTTCGCCTACGGCGGCTCCGTCATCCAGGACATCGGGTACTACCCCTTCGGCAGCCACGAGTTCTCGGACCTCCTCCACTACGTCCGGACCGGAGACTTCGTTTCCGCTCTTATCCGCGAATCGTCCAACCCCGACGAGTACGCCTTTGCTCTAGGGGCCCTGGCCCACTACTGTGGCGATGTGGTCGGACACCCCGCCGTCAACTCCGTCACCGCGGAAGAGTATCCGAAGCTGCGGCAACGATTTGGTTCGATCGTTACTTACGAGAACGACAAAACCGCACACATTCGCACTGAGTTCGGTTTCGACGTAGCCGAGGTGGCGCACGGGCGCTATAGCCAGCAGAATTATCGCGACTTCATCGGTTTCCAGGTCGCGAAAGAAGTAATGGAGCGCGCATTCCAGGAGACCTATGGAGTTCCGCTGAACTCGATCATGAAGCATGAGGATCTCGCCATTGGCAGCTACCGTCGAGCGGTCAGCGGCCCAAGATGACAACAGTAGCCCTGGTCAACTACAAGGATCAGATCGAAAAAGAAAGTCCGGGCTTCGACCGCAAGAAGTTCATCTATCGCCTCGATCGAACGGAGTATGAGAAGGATTTTGGTACGCAGTACACCCACCCCGGCGTTGGATCCCGTATCCTCGCCTTCCTCTTCGACATCCTTCCAAAGGTGGGGCCGTTGAAGATCTTCGCACTGAAGGTTCCAGATCCTACCGAACAGGGCGTCTACCTGAAGAGCATCAACGGCACGGTCGACAAGTTCATCGGATACCTCGCCGGTCTTCAGGCTCAACCCGCGAATAAGAGTCATTCGCAGCCGGCACCAGATCTTGCGGAAATTGATCTTGACACAGGAAAGCCCTCCGAGTTGGGGGAGTACCGCTTAGCGGATGAGGCTTACGCCAAACTCCTTCACACCCTGGTTCGTGATCCCAAACAGGCAATGCTTCCCGAGGTTCGTAGAAGTTTCCAGGATTTCTACGCCAAACGCACGGAACCCACCTGGTATCAGAAGAAGCCTAAGCGATGGCGCCTCCTGACGTCAGACCTCGCGTCCATTGACGCATCGGCGCGAGCTGCCGTAACCGAGAGAGCCGGCCAGTAGCCTCATTCGATTTGCCTTGTGACCCGTAGAGATGGTCATCCGGACTAGCATTGGGCCCAGGCTTTGCGAAGCTGACACTACGCCTCCATTCGCGAAGCGGAGATTCCCCAACGAGCGAGACTGCGTTATTCTGGAAATGACTGACATTTACCGTCTCGGCTCCACTCTCAACGCGCACAGAATAGGACGTCCCCTGCAGTGAGTACCTCTAGCTCCGCCCAAGCCATCCGTAATATCGCGATCATTGCCCACGTCGATCATGGGAAGACGACTCTCGTCGACGCCATGCTGCGTCAGTCCGGCACCTTTCGCTCGAACGAAGCGGTCACGGACCGGATCATGGATTCAAATGATCTCGAAAAAGAGCGCGGTATCACCATCCTCGCAAAGAATACGGCCATCCAGTACCACGACTCCAAGATCAACATTGTCGATACCCCGGGTCACGCGGATTTTGGGGGCGAAGTGGAGCGTGCTCTCAAAATGGTCGACGGTGTCGTACTTCTTGTAGACGCGAGTGAAGGCCCCCTTCCCCAGACCCGGTATGTCCTCTCGAAAGCACTCGAGGCCAAGCTCACCCCGATTCTGGTCATAAACAAGATTGATCGCCCCGACGCCCGTCCACAGGAGGTCGTCAACGAGGTTTACGATCTCTTCATTGACCTGGATGCCGACGAGTCTGTTCTTGAGTTCCCCATTATCTATACGAATGGGAAGGCCGGCACGGCGACAATGGATCTCGCCATACCCGGCACCGACCTTCAGCCTCTCTTCGAGCTCATCTTCAAGACCATACCGCCTGCGACCGGGACGGCGGACGGCGACTTACAGATCCTGGTTACCAACCTCGACTATTCCGACTACCTCGGCCGCCTCGCTATCGCACGCGTTTTCAACGGCACACTCAGGATCGGTCAGGAGGTCAACCTATTCAAGCTCGACGGAAGCTTGCAGCCGGTTAAGGTGACCAAGCTTTTTACTTTCAATGGCCTCAAGCGGGAAGACACGGTCGAAACTGCGGTCGGAGATATCGTCGCAGTGGCTGGCATTCCAGGAATCACCATTGGCGAGAGCTTCTGTGCCTTGGAAGATCCCAAGCCACTGCCCCCCATCAAAATCGATGAGCCGACCATCGCTATAAACTTCTCCGTAAACAACTCGCCGTTCGCCGGGCGCGAGGGCAAGTTCGTCACTTCGCGCAACATTAAGGAGCGCCTCGAGAAGGAACTGCTTACCAATGTCTCCATCCGCGTTGAGGACACGGGCTCACCAGAGACGTTCAAGGTGCTTGGCCGCGGTGAACTCCAACTCTCAGTGCTGATCGAGATGATGCGCCGAGAAGGCTTCGAGCTCATGGTTTCGCGTCCGACGATTGTGACCAAACGCGTGGACGGCGAGCTCATGGAGCCCTCCGAACTCCTTACGATCGATGTTCCCGAAAGTTTTGTCGGCACTGTGATTGAGCGGCTTGGACCGAGAAAAGGTGAAATGAACAAGATGGCGAACCATGGCTCGGGCCGGGTTCGCATGGAGTTCAAGGTCCCATCACGCGGCCTTATTGGTCTGCGTAACGAGATGCTTACCGAAACTCGCGGCACGATCGTGATGAACTCTATTGCGGGTGAGTACATTCCGTACCAGGGAGAGATCCCGCAGCGTCCAACCGGCGCTCTGATCTCTGATCGCTCCGGCACGACTACCACATATGCGCTTGACGGCGTTCAGGATCGCGGCATCCTGTTCGTGGGGGACGGCACTGAGGTCTATGAGGGCATGGTGATCGGCGAACATTCGCGCGACAACGATCTCGACGTCAATGCTGTTCGCGAAAAGAAGCTGACCAACATGCGTGCGTCCGGTTCGGACGACGCTCTGCGCCTTGTTCCCTTCAAGCAGCTCACGCTGGAACAATCGATCGAATTCATTGCGGATGACGAACTCGTCGAGGTGACGCCAAAGTCATTGCGGATGCGAAAGAGAGTTCTGCAGGCAAACCGTAGACCCAAGGGCGCTCGCGGCGGCTCTCATCTCGAATAGCCTGAGGCGCTGAAGTGAATCAGCAGCAGTTTGATCCTCTTTCCGCTTGGCAACGCGGGCTTGGTGATTGCCATCTCTAATATAGGGCGAAGAAAAGGCGTACGGAGGATTCGATGGCAGAGCGTGAGGTTGTGCTGGATAAGCCGGTAGTCATGGACGAAACGGCGGAGGCCATACGGAAGTTGGCGGAGCGCGCCGATAAGGCTGAAGCGGAGTTAGCTAAGCTGAAAGGTAGTGCTCCAGGCTCTCCCTCAAAGTCGGACGCTTCGGTTCTGCCCGGTGCTGAAGAGACCAAGAAGCCTTTGTCGCCGAGTTCAGCAGGGGATGAGGCAAGAGTCGAAGATGGAGAGACGGAACTGCGAAAAGATTCCATGATGGCGCATCTTCTGGACTCGCTCAGCGAGGGTAAGGACATCGGGCACTATGGGCGGCTGGTATTTGCGATGGTGTCGCGGCACTTTCTCCCACACGAGGAGGTGTTGGCGTGGATGACTCGAGACAAGGACTTTGATGAGGAACAGGCACGCCTCATGCTGCGCCAAGTCGAGGGAAGAGATTATAGCCCGCCGAAGCGAGAGCGAATTTTAGAATGGCAGAAGCAGCAGGAGTTCCCGATCCTGCCGAAGCCTCAAGATCCCGACTGCGGGAACCTTTATCGTAATCTGAAGTTTCCAGAAGAGATCTACTCGCATATCGGGCAGTATCAGGAAAAGAAGATGGAGGCGGGGGAATAGAGCTCCCCGACTTGTCCTTACTCTCTCCGTTCAGAGGCGCACCGGTTGCATTCGCAGATACGCCGGAGGTACTCCCATGAGTAGATCCCGCTTTCGTGGCCGTCGTTCCACTTAAAACGCACTGCGTAGTTGCCTACAGGGGTGACGTCGATTGGCCGGGGTGGGGCCTCATACATCGCGAGAAGAGTTTGGGGCTTTGGCTTAGGTTTGCCTGGTGCGCGGCCTGTTTTCTCACGCTCCTCGTGGCAGGTAGCGCAGGGACAAGCGTTTCGAAGCCACGCGAAGTTCCATCGGCTTTCGTGCCCATCCTTCCAATCGATCTCCACACCGGTTCCCTCGGTCTTCTTAACTCGTACCTTTGCGGGAGTACGGGCTTCGATTGGGAGTTGCACGTGTTCACCCGGCAGATTTTCACCGTGGACAATGCGAATGCCTTCGTGACTCATAGCTTTACCTCTTGATGGAGCGGCGATCGTAGCGAAGCTTGAGGATGAGGATGCTCAGGCTGAGGACGAGGGTGAATATGTTTGAGACGATCACGGGTTTGGAACCGGTTCTGAGTCCGTACACGAGCCACAGAAAGACACCCACCGAGAAAAGAAGGAAGGTGGGTAGCGACATCTCGCGAGCGGAGCGCAGACGAACTACCCGCACGAGTTGTGGAATGAACGCGACAGTGGTGCAGAAGGCAGCCGCGAACCCGGTGAGTTCAACGACGCCTCCCGAGATCAGGCTCATCGGACCCATGCGGGTCTCATCTGTCGTAGATGTTGGAGGGAAGCTCGATTGGAGTTCATGGCTAGTATCGTCTCCAGAAGAAATATGCCGCCATGGTTAGGCCGGTAACTACAACCACGCTACGGAGGACATCGGCGTCCATTCGGCGGGCGTAGCGTGCGCCCACGTACCCGCCCGTCCCGGCGAAGAGCATTGACACAAAACAATAGTGCCAGACAATGGCTCCGCTGATGATGAAGGTAAGGACGGCGCAGAGGTTGGAAAGGCAGGCTGCGAGGACCTTGAGCGCGTTGAGTTTGTTCATCTCCTCTACGCCGAAGAGAGCAAGGGCGCTCATGATGAGAAAGCCGGCTCCAGCGCCGAAGTATCCGATGTAAAAACAGATGGGAAGGAGGACGAGAAAGAGCGGGATTAAAGGAGGCGTGCGCCGGGTGAGGGGCGCAGTGCTGGCGGAAGTTGGGCGCCGCCGGAGCCAGCGGGAGACTGGGCCGCTGATGCCGAAGAGGAGTGAGGCAATGAGGAGAAGCCAGGGGACAAGATTGAGAAAAGTGACCTGAGGGGTGTGGAGGAGGACGATGGCTCCGCCTACACCGCCGAGGATGCTTGCGGTAACGATGACCGGGAGGAGATCGCGGCGCAGATCCGTTCGAAGCGCGGCGACGCTCGTGAGTTGGCCGGGCCAGAGCGCCACCGTGTTAGTGGCATTAGCCTGAATCGGAGCGACGCCGATTGCGAGCATGGCAGGAAAGGACAGAAAGGAGCCTCCGCCCGCTATGGCATTCATGATGCCGGCAATGAAGGACGCCGTAAGAAGCCAAGCGTAGCGCCAGTGCGGAGCGAGGGTATGTAACATCCTCATCTCATTGTAGGCGCTGTCAGGGCGCGTATTTCTGCGTAGCGAGGCTCCTCATGCGGGGACTTCGGGAGTCGCGGCAATAAGTCTCTGGGTATATTCCTCGGCCGGGTGATCACATACCTTAAGGGCATCGCCGATCTCAACGATGCGTCCACGCTTTAGGACGGCGACACGGTCGCAGAGATATCGGACGAGCGGCATGGAATGAGAGATGAAGAGGTAGGTGAGGCCGTGGGTATGCTGGAGTTCCCGCAAGAGATTGATGACCTGCGCGCCGATGGAGACGTCGAGCGCGCTAACGAGTTCATCGAGGACGAGGAACTCGGGCTTGAGGGCGAGGGCTCGGGCGATGTTGATGCGCTGACGCTGGCCACCGGAGAACTCGTGTGGGTAGCGAGGAAGGGCGGAGGCGTCCAGACCGACCTGGTGGAGGAGATCTTCGAGGCGGGCGGCGATGCGCTCCGGCATTTGAACGCGGTGGATCGCGAAGGGTTCGGAGAGGATGTCCCGGATGCGCATGCGAGGGTTGAGTGCGGCGAAGGGATCCTGGAAGACAATCTGCAGGCGGCGCCGCAGGCGGCGGAGGTCGCGAAGGTTGAGGGTGAGCAGGTCGGTGCCGTCGTAAAAAATTCTTCCACTGGTTGGTTCGACGAGACGAAGGAGCATGCGAGCGATGGTGGATTTGCCGGAGCCGGATTCACCGACGAGGCCCAGCGTCTCCCCACGGTGGATCGAAAGGGAGACGTCTTCGACCACGCGGCTGGCCCCGTAAAACTTGGTGAGAGCTGACGCTTCAAGGAGAACTGGCGCTGCCGGGTAAGAAGGGCGATTGGCCGGAGACGAAGGGTGGATCGGGAGCGCCGGCATAGCGGGATGGTAGCACTCGAAATGGCTGACGAGATTCCATCAGGTACGGTGGACCTCAATGTTGACGAATGAAGAAGTACTCCTATGAGATTTTGCTGCGAGGAATGTTTGCGTGGAGGATGGAGGTCAAGCGGCAGAGTACCTCGGAGCATAGGATCGGTCCATGGCGACGAGCTTTCTGAGTGCAGCGTGGCGCAAGTTGATTATGGCTAACTACGTCGTACCGGAACATCTGCTAGTCGCCCATCTGCCAATGGGTACAGAGCTGGATCTGTACCGAGGCCGCTGCTACGTCAGTCTGATTGGCTTCTTATTTGCGGATGTTCGGCTGAAAGGATGGCGGATTCCGTTTCACACGAACTTCGAGGAGGTGAACCTGCGCTTCTATGTCAAGCACACGGATGCGACAGGTGTGAGCCAGCGCGGTGTCGTGTTTCTTCAGGAGTTGGTCCCGCGATTCGCGGTGAGCTTTATTGCAAATACGTTGTACGGCGAGAGCTATGTGACCAGGGCTACGCGGCACGAGTGGAAGCGGAGCGCCGAGGCATTCAAGGTTCGCTACGAGTGGCGGTGGAATGGTGCCTGGCGGAGCATGGAGGTGATTGCGTCAACGGAGGCTGAACCGATCGCGGAAGGCAGTGTTGAGGAGTTCATCACGGAGCACTACTGGGGGTACACACGGCGGAGCGCGGAGAGGACTTCGGGGTACGAGGTCGCGCATCCGCGGTGGGAGACGTATCCTGTGCGGCGATTTGCAAGGGACGTCGATTTTGGAGCGCAGTATGGAGAAGAGTTTGCGATCCTCCAGGGCCAGGAACCAGAGAGCGTGCTGCTGGCGGAGGGCTCGGAGGTAACGGTGAAGTCGGGTGCAGGCGTTCAGCTCGGTCATCGGTGACGAAACTAAAGGTGGCCAGATGTCAGAAGTCTTTGCTGATCAGGAGAGCTTGGGATGCACGTGGTGGAACCCGGTCTTTTGTTGGTAGGCGCTTGCAAAGGCGGCGAGGCGAGCGTCGGAGTAGAGACCCCCAAGGAAGGTGAGGCTGACAGGGGTGCCGGGACCCCCGGCGTTGTCGACTGCGCCGTCTGCGTCGTTCGTTGAGGGCGGAGCGTCCGGGCCGCGGAGGCCGTTGGGAACGATGACGGCGGGGTGTCCGGTGAGATTGGTGGCGACGAGCTGGACGCCACCGGAGGGGGTGACGAGGACGTCGACCTCGTTGAAGATCCGTGTCATGGCGTCGATGGCGAGAGACCGGGCGCGCATGGCCTGGACATAGTCGACGGCGGAGTAGAAGCGGGCGACCCGGAACTGATTGGGCCAGTCGAAGGCCTCCTGTCCGCTGAGGAGTTTGTCGCGGCCGCTGCGGGTGAGGTCGTCGAAGGCGGCGGCGGCCTCGGCCTCAAGCACAGGGACGATGGCACCGAAGGGGAACTTGGGCATGTCGACGGGGATGAGGTTGACGCCCATGCCGCGAAGCACATCCAGCGAGGCGAAGGCGTACTTTGCGTCGTACTGACGGCGGGTGTAGTCATCGCGCTGACGTTGCTGGCGCTGCTTGAAGGCAGCCGCATCTTTTTCGGACATGGTCTCGGAGGATGGTTTGAGTACATCCGGTGGACGAAGGTCGAAGGCGGACTTGATGTAGCCGACACGAAGCTGCTTCCAGTCGAACTGGGCGTCCCAGTTAAAGGCGGCGGGTTTGACCGAGCGGTCGTGGCCGTCGGGGCCGTGAATGACGGTCATTACGAGGGCGCAGTCTTCGACAGAGCGGGCGATGGGACCGATCTTGTCCATGGTCCAGGATAGGGCCATGGCTCCGGTGCGGGGGACGAAGCCAAAGGTGGGACGGAGGCCGGTGGCGCCGCAGCGGGTGCTGGGCGAGGAGATGGAGCCGAGGGTTTCGGTGCCAATGGCGAAGCCGACACACCCGGCGGAGACGGCGCTCGCGGACCCTGCGGAGGATCCGCTCGAGCCCTGGCGCGGGTTCCAGGGATTCCGGGTGCGGGCGCCGGGCTTGCCAGCACCTTGCGGGTAGCCCCAGAGATCGCCCTGGGCGAGGGCTCCCATGGTGAGCTTGGCGATGAGCACAGCGCCGGCGGCGTCGAGGCGCTGAACGACGGTGGCGTCGTTGTCAAAGCTCTGCTGCTCGAAGCCGGCGGCGCCCCAGGTGGTGGGATAGCCCTTCACGGCGAGGAGATCCTTTGCGCCCCAGGGGATGCCGTGGAGGGGGCCGCGGTACTTGCCGGAGGAGATTTCCTTGTCGGCGGCAGCAGCATGGGCGAGGGCGCGGTCTTCGGTGAGGGTGATGACGAAATGTAACCGTGGGTCATACATTTTGAGGCGGGCTAGATAGAGCTTCGTGAGGTCGATGGAGGAGAGCTTGCGGGTGCGGAGGAGATCGGCGAGGTCACGGACGGGGGCGAAGGCAATGGTCTCTGCGGCGGAGGAGCCGGCCTGCGCGGCAGTTGCCTGCGGGATTGCGCTGACGAGCGGGGCGACGTCAGGGGCGGGGCTGATGCGAGTTGGGCGTCTGGCCGTGTCGAGCGTCATGCCCGCGGGTACGGGGTCGAAGAGGAAGGCGGGTGCGGTCGAGTTTTCGAGGTGGAGCCCGCGGATGGAGAAGACATCGTCGCGCTGCGAGGCGAGGCCTTCGAGCATGGCCTGCATCTGTTCGGCGGGAAGGGTGATGTCGGCGATGGCGGCAGCGGCGGCGATCATCTCCGGGGTAATTTTGGCGAGACTGGCGGCGGGCTCTTTCGGAGTCGAGGGATCCTGCGCGAACGCAGAGCCGGGAGCCATGAGTGCGAGCAGTGCGCCTGGGAAGAGGGTGTGGCCGATACCAGCAGCGGAGCAGAGGGCGATGAGACTCCGCCGGGTGGCTGAGAAGCCTTCAGGACGTTCGGTCATTCCGCATTATTGCATTGGAGTTGCGACGGCCTGCAACGGGAAGAGGCCCCGCACATGCGAGGCCTCTTGCAATGCTTTAACGCCGATCAGATGTCGAGGTTCTTGACGTCGAGGGCGTTCTCTTCGATGAACTTTCGACGAGACTCGACGTCTTCGCCCATCAGCGTGGTGAAGATCTCCTCGCAGGCGGCGATGTCCTCGAGCTTTACTTGAAGTAGGGTGCGCCGGTCGGGGTCCATTGTGGTTTCCCACAGCTGGGGCGCGGTCATCTCGCCCAGGCCCTTGTAGCGCTGAACCTGGTACTCCTTGCGGCCCTGCTCGATGACATACTCGAAGACCTCACGCGGAGTGCGTTTTTCGACAGGATCCTGCGCGGATTTTGAGTTGCGCTTGCCGGGCTTGGCTTCAGCGACGGTTCCGGGAGCGGAGGCGATGGTCTCATTGACACCCTCCTCCTGCTCTACCTCATCAGCCTCGTCGAGATCGGATTGGGACGGTCCCGCAGATGATGTGGGGGTGGATTGCTTGGCGGCGTATTCAATGAGGAAGGGACCGACGAGCTGCTCGCGAATCTCGGCATGCTTGGCGAGCATCTGGCGGCTCTCCGGCGCGGAGGCCAGAGTCCAGTCGATCTTGCGGACGGCACCCTGCGCGTCGGTATAGGAGAGGGAGTACATGCTGTGCTCCTCGTCGAACTCGACCTCCCCGAGGTGTTTAAACTGATAGGCGCGCTCGAGGGTCTTGAGGCGATCGCGCATGAGCTTGAGCTTGCCTGTTGATTCGAAGTCGGCGCGGCGGGCGGGGTCCTTGCCCTCGCTGGCGAAGATCTCGGCAAAGGAGCGGACGACCTCCTCGTTGCGCAGACGCTTGACGACTTTATCGAAGAAGCCGAGGTAGTCGTTGAGCTGGGCCATGTACCTGGTCAGTTCCTTGCCTTCGAGCTTAGCTCCGCCTTCGCCATAGCGGATGACCATGCCGTCGGAGGCGCGCTTGACCATGACGGAGACGTATTCGCGGTCGTCCTTGATGTACTGCTCGAACTTGCCCTTCTTGATGCGGTAGAGCGGGGGCTGCGCGATGTAGACGTGGCCGCGCTGGATGAGTTCGGTCATGTGGCGGAAGAAGAAGGTGAGCAGGAGCGTGCGGATGTGGGAGCCGTCGACGTCGGCATCGGTCATGAGGATGAGCTTGCCGTAGCGGAGCTTGGTGGCGTCGAAGTCGTCCTTGCCGATGCCGCAGCCGAGGGCTGTGATCATGGCGCGGATCTCCTCGTGGCCGAGCATCTTGTCGTAGCGGGCTTTTTCGACGTTGAGGATCTTGCCCTTGAGCGGAAGGATGGCCTGGAACTTGCGGTCGCGTCCCTGCTTGGCGGTGCCGCCGGCGGACTCCCCCTCGACGAGGTAGAGCTCGCAGCGATCGGGCTGGCGCTCGGAGCAGTCGGCGAGTTTGCCGGGCAGACCTCCGCCATCGAGAGCGCCTTTGCGGCGGGTGAGGTCGCGGGCCTTGCGGGCGGCTTCGCGGGCGCGAGCGGCGTCGATGGCCTTGTTGATGATCTTCTTGGCGACCGAGGGGTTCTGCTCGAGGAAGGCGCCGAGGCGTTCATTGACGAAGGCCTGGACGGTGCCGGCGATATCGGAGTTGAGCTTGCCCTTGGTCTGGCCTTCGAACTGCGGCTGCGAGAGCTTGACGGAGACGACGGCGACGAGGCCCTCGCGGACGTCATCGCCGGAGAGGTTTTCCTTGACGTCCTTGAACAGGCCCATCTGCTGGCCGGCCCAGTTGATGGTGCGCGTGAGCGAGGTGCGGAAGCCGGAGAGGTGGGTGCCGCCGTCGACGGTGTTGATGTTGTTGGCGAAGGAGAAGACGGTCTCGGAGTAGGCGTCGTTGTACTGGAGGGCGATCTCCATGGCGACGCCGTCGCGCTCGGCCTCCATGTAGATTGGCTTTTCGTGCAGGACCTGCTTGCCCTTGTTGAGGAGCTTGATGAACTCGGCGATGCCGCCGGTGTATTTGAAGGTCTGGGTTTTGGAGTCGCCGGTCTTGGCGTCGGAGGCGCGCTCGTCGGTGAGGGTGATCTCGATGCCCTTGTTGAGGAAGGCGAGCTGACGGAGGCGATTGGCGAGGGTGTCGTAGTTGTACTCGTGGACGGAGAAGATGGAGCGGTCGGGGAGGAAGTGCACCTTCGTTCCCTTGCGTGTGGACGCGCCCATCTTTCGCAGCTTGCTGATGGGATCGCCCTTCGAGTAGTCCATCTCCCAGGCGAAGCCGTCACGCCAGATCTCGACATCGAACTCCTCCGAGAGGGCGTTGACGCAGCTTACGCCGACGCCGTGCAGGCCGCCCGAAACCTTGTAGTTCGAAGCGTCGAACTTGCCGCCGGCGTGGAGGATGGTGAGAACCACCTGGACGGCGGGCATGGTGACGCCGTTGATGACCTTATCGTCGACGGGAATGCCGCGGCCGTCGTCGACGACAGTGATGGAGTTGTCGACATGAATGGTGACATCGATGCGGGAGGCGTAGCCGGCGAGGGCCTCGTCGACGGAGTTATCGACGACCTCGTAGACGAGATGGTGCAGCCCCTGATCGCCGGTAGAGCCGATGTACATGGCGGGGCGTTTCCGGACGGCCGCGAGACCTTCGAGCACGGTGATGTTCTCGGCGGAGTAGCCGCTGCCCTGCACGTGCGGGGGCCCGCCTGCACGTTCGAGGTCAAGGTTTGCGGTATCTGTCGGAAGGGCGGTCGATGCCATGGGTGCTCCGTCTGTGGCGAGGTTTAGACTTGCCTTGAAGAGTGGGCTAAGTCATTGCAAAAGCAGTACCTTATATCATGGTTTCCGCTCTGTTTTGATCTCCCAAGTATAGCACGCGGAAACGGATTTCCAGGGTATTTGGATGGGTTCGAGGCGCACGCCCGATGCAAGGCGGACATCCGCCGTCGATCGTGCCATGAGCGACATTAGACCGCGGTAGAGAGCAACGGGAGCAGGGTTGACGTTACGGGAAGGTGGCTGGCGGGAGCCGTTCCTATCAGACTTTGCAGGTGGGGGCATGCACCATGGGCTGGCCCGCTTTACAGCCGAAGGCCTTCCCGAACTGCGGCACGTTGCTGACCACGCCGTTGATGCGGGCGAAGCCGGGTGAGTGGGGGTTGGTGATGGCGCTGACGCGCAGGTTTTCGGGGCGGTCGATCTCGCAGGCCCACTGGGCCATGCCGACGAAGAAGCGCTGGTCCGGAGTGAAGCCGTCGCGGTCGGTGAGATGCTCGCTGGCGGTTTGCTTCTGCCAGGCGATGTAGGCGAGGAGGGTGCCGCCGAGGTCGGCAACATCCTCTCCGCTGGTGAGCTTGGAGTTGATATGGATGTCGTCGACGATGACGTACTGGACGTACTGGTCGCGGATGCAGTTGATGCGGTCTTCGAAGCCTTTGGCGTCGGCCGGGGTCCACCAGTCCTTGAGGTTACCCTGCGCGTCGAACTGGCGGCCCTCGTCATCGAAGGCGTGGGTGAGCTCATGGCCGATGGTGGCGCCGGTGTTGCCGTAATTGGGAGCGTCATCGAGCTTGACGTCGTAGAGCGGTGGCTGAAGAACGCCGGCGGGGAAGTTGATGTCGTTCATCTGCGGGTTAAAGTAGGCGTTGACGGTGGGCGGCGTCATGCCCCACTCGTTGCGGTCTACGGGCCGGCCGAGCTTGTGCCACTCGCGGGCGTCTTCGAACTCGGCGGAGCGACGGACGTTGCCGAAGTAGTCGTCTGGTTTGACGAGCAGGGCGGTGTAGTCGCGCCACTGATCGGGGTAGCCGATCTTGTTGCGGATGGCGTGGAGCTTGCGCAGAGCTTCCTTTTTAGTGTCAGGGCTCATCCAGTCGAGGGCTTCAATCTCGCGCTGCATGGCGGTCTCGATTGTTCTTCTGCCAACCGCCGCAGGAAAACTTGTAGAAGTCGGTGCAGGGGTCGGCGGAGCGGTCGAGACTCGACGGGTCGAGTGAGGGGGAGTACGGCATTGCCTGAAGCGGCTGGACGGGCTGCTGGGCGGTAGCGGCGAGAGCGGCGGCGCAGAAGAACAGTGCAGCAACGATGACGGACGAGCGGGGCATCGGTTCTCCTGTGTGGGCAATCGTGAATCCGGTGTTTTAGCTACCTTGGCGCAAACGCGGAGGCTCCTTGATTTATTCCGCGGCGGGCGGGGCGAAGTAGCCCTTACGGGTCCGGACGTGGTAGCGGGGATCGGTAGCCTGCAAATAGATCGTACGAAAGCCGCCGTCAGCTTTGAAGTTGGCAGGGCGATACTGAAGCGAGTACTGCGATCGGAGCTCTTCCTCGATGTTGTGGAAGCCGGTGGCGACGTCCTCGATCTTGGTCGGGTAAAACGCTTGGCCGCCGGTGGCGTCAGAGATGATTCTGAGGGTCTCATCTCCCCTGTCTTTGCTCGGACTTACGTTCGTGGAGATGGTGTAGACGATGGTCTCGGCGCGCTGGCACTCCTTGATGGAGTCAGCCTGGGTGGCACGGGAGTAGTTGTCGTCGCCATCGGAGACCAGGATGAGGGCTTTCCGGACGGCCTCGTCGCCTCGGAGGGAGAGCATCTGGTCGCGACAGGTCTTATACAGGGCATCGTAAAGGGCGGTGCCGCCACCGGGACGGAGCTTACGAATCCCTTGATTCAGGAGGTCGACGGAGTTGGTGTAGTCCTGCGCCATGTTGGTCTCAATGTCGAAGCCTTCGACAAAGGCGCGATCGCTGCGGTGCATGATCTGCAGGAAGAACTCGACTGCAGAGTCCTGCTCAAATTGGAAACGCTGGCGGATCGACGAGGAGGTGTCGATCATGATGCCGACACGTAGGGGCAGGTTCGTCTGCTGGCGGAATCCGATCACGGCTATGGGAGGGCGGCCATCGTCGAGCAGACCGAAGTTCTCGCGGCGAAGGCCGGTGATGAAGCGGCCCTTCTTGTCGGTGACGGTGAAGATGAGGTTGACCTCGTTGGCCTGGACCCGGATGGTGGTGACGGCGTCGTCGGGGTTGGGTGAGGTCTGTCCGGGTGGGCGATTCTGGAGGCTGGGGCTTGCCTGTGCAGGATTGACCGGCTGCTGCTGAGTCGTGGGCGGCTGGGTTTGAGGCTGGGCCTGAGGTGAGCTTCGGAGTTGCGACTGGGGCTGCGTCGTTTGGGGCTGCGGCGTCTGAGGCTGCGTCGTCTGGGATTGCGTAGTCTCGGGTGCGGGTGGGGCCGAGTTGGGCTGCTGGGGAGCAGCCTCATCCGGAGGGGTTGCGGCTGGCAGGCTTTTGAGTGGCGGGTGCGGTGGCGGGGTGTAGGGAGCAGCCGATGGCATGGTTGGGTCGAGAGCCTGCGCGGGCGCGAGGGGGGCCGTGGAGAGAAGAAGAATGGCGGCGAGTGAAACTGAAGCAGAGAGAAGCAGCCGGGCGGCGCGGGTCGTGCGAGAGAGGACGGTCACGCGGTTGATTCTATCGGAGCGTCTGCGGCATCGGTCTGAAGAGAGGCGAGGAAGCGGGTTAACTCAGAGGGTAGCGGGGCCTCCGCGACGAGCGGCTTGCCAGTGCGGGGGTGGAGTAGGGAGAGGCGGGCAGCGTGGAGGAAGTTGCGGGTCAGAGACAGGGTAGGTGCAGCAGGGTCTGCGGAGCGGCGGATGTTGTGGGGCGCGCCGTAGAGGTTATCGCCGACGACCGGATGGCCGAGGGACTGGAGGTGGACGCGGATCTGGTGGGTGCGACCGGTCTCGATGGTGACCTCGACGAGGGTGAAGAGACCGTGTGGCGTTGAAAGGCGGTCGAGGACGCGGACATGGGAGATGGCGGAGCGGACACCGGCCCCGTCGGCTGAGCGGCGCGTGGTCATGCGGGTGCGGCGGACAATGTCTCGGCCGACTGGGAGATTGATGGTGGTGAGGTCGGTGTTGGCGCCGCCCCGGCGAAGAATGTGCCCGTGAACAAGAGCGATGTAGGCTTTGTCGACAGTGCGGGCGGAGAACATGTCGCCGAGTTTGCGGTGGGTGATGTCGTCCTTGGCAATGATGAGCAGGCCGCTGGTCTGCTTGTCGAGGCGGTGGACAATGCCGGGGCGGAGATCGCCACCAACGTTGGACAGGTGGCGATTGAAGTGGTGGAGGAGAGCGTTGACGAGGGTTCCGGCGGAGCGTGGGTCGTGGCGGGCGGTTGTGGTCTGTCCGGGGTTGTTGGTGTTTTCGGGGTCGACCGTGTCTTCGATCCCGGGGCGCGGCGCGGCGGCTCCGGCGTGGACCATCATGCCGGCGGGTTTGTTGACGATGGCGAGGAACTCGTCTTCGAAGATGATGTCGAGCGGGACGTCCTCGGGGGTGGCGTTGAGGGGGGCGGGACGGGGGCTGCCGGTGATGACGATGGTCTCGCCGGGTGCGAGTTTGTGCTTTGGCTTTGCAGTGGAGCCGTTGACCTGAACCTGGCCATGATGGATGAGCAGATGGACGCGGGAGCGGCTGATGTCGGGGATGGCCTGGGCGAGGTACTGGTCGAGACGCAGGCCGGCGGCTTCGGGAGGGGCAGTGATGGAATGGGTGGCGGGACCAGTTGCGCTTCCGGTGTCGAGGCCGACTTTCTCGTGATCGTAGAGATCAATATTGACGGTCGGGACAGCCGGTGCTGTGAGCGGATCGATGCCGCGGGTCGCAACGTACTCTGCCCGAACGGAGCGGTGACGATGTCCCTTGGGGAGCATATTTTTCGAGGGCATCCTGGCCGAACCTCCTGAGCGCAGCGGAGGCTGCTGCTCCCTCCCCTATTTTCCGCGCGTCGCAACTTTCGGGAGGCGTCCCTCTAGACTATCCCCAGCGTGCATCCCATCCTTTTCCATATCGGACATCTGTCGTTCCCGACCTTCGGCCTGCTGGCTGCCCTGGGTCTGATGGCTGCGCTGTCGCTCGCCCTCCGATGTGCGCCGATGGCACATCTCTCACCCGACGCGCTTTGGAACACGACTCTCTTTGCTGCCGTCGCCGCCTTCACGCTGTCTCGCCTTCTGCTGATTGTGACGAACGTCCGCAGCTTCCTTTCCTACCCTATCCTTCTGCTTACGCTTCCATCACTCACCGGGATCGGACTGCTCCTTACCGGGGTCGCCACGTTCGTCTATCTCCGGGTAAGAGGCATTCCCGTTCTCGATGCGCTCGACGCATGGGCTGCGCCGGCTACCTTGCTCTGGTCTTTTCTGGCTCTGGGCCACCTTGCCGAAGGCTCCGACCCCGGCCTTCCCAGCCGGGCGATATGGGCCGTTCGTAATCCACCAGACCCCGACCTGCAGCAGCCTGTGGGGATGTTCGCTGCTGCGGTTGCCTTGGTCCTAACCGCGATTCTTGTCCACTTCTTACGCCGGGGCGACCACAGATCCGGCCACGCGGCGAGTCTTGCGCTCCTTCTCGCCGGCATCGCACAATTTGGACTGAGTTTTCTGCGTCAGCCTTATCCTTACGCTCCCGATGCACCGCCTTTTCCACTGGACCCGATTCAGTTCCTGGGTCTCGGCATGGTGGTGGCGTCCGGGCTGCTGTGGGTCATAACCTCTTCGCGCGCCGCCAGGCCCATCTCACCGCTTCCTGGTCATCCGCTCAGGGGGTCGTAGGAAGGACCGACAGTGACGGCAAAAGAAGACCGACCCGCTGGGCCGTGCGTCCAGTCGCTGGTGAACCCGTCTAAGACGGCGGGACCCCGCCGTGGCTCTTTAGGCATTCCGGACTGGCGGACACTGCACACCGAGCCATGTATACGAGCTAGGTCCCTGTTCAATGAATATTGGTTCAACCAGCGTTGGTGGCGCACCTGCTTTGCAGGCCGGTTTCTTGAGTTGGATGCTACCGGGGTGTCGCCGGATTGGCAAGTCAAGCTTCTGCAACTAAAGATTGCGATTTATTTCACGTTATCGGGGACGGCGATCTGGTCGAAGGCATCGGCGAGCACCTGAAGCCGTTCGGGAACGTGACCTCCGGAGAGCGGTTTGCCGTGGCCTACGGCAACGGTGACGGGGTTGAGTGCGGCGAGCTTGCGAACGGAGGCTTTCGCGTCGGACCAGTTGGAGGTGAAGTAGGAGGGGGGGCCGTGGAGTTCGGGTTGTTGTGCCAACGCGGCCTCGAAGAAGCTCTCGGGTTTGGTCGTGCAGAATGCGTCGCCGACGAGCAGGGTGCGATCGCTTTCGCGGAAGAAGGAGACGTGGCCGGGGGTGTGGCCGGGGGTGTGGAGGAGGGTCCATCCGGGAAGCTGGGCAATGGAGAGCTCGGCACCTTCGCCAGGGAGGGGTTGGAGGCGGCCACCGAGGTCGATGGGGCTTTTGGGGTAGAGGGGTGAGAGGAGCGACATGAGGCCTCCGCCGGCCTTCCAGTTGGGACCCTGGTACTCCTTCTGCCCCGTGAGGTAAGGGAACTCGAGGGGGTGCGCGAAGACGGGAACATCCCAGGACTCGGCGAGTTCGCGGGCAGTGCCGACGTGGTCGAAGTGGCCGTGGGTGAGGACGATGGCGTTGGGTGGACGGTTGAAGTTCTTCTCGGCCCAGGCCTTGATACGGGAGGTGGAGAAGGGTACGGCGGCGTCGATCAGGGTCCAGGCACCGTCGGGGTGGGTGACGCCGAAGACGTTGACGAACAGGATGCGAAGGCCTTTGAGGCCGGGTGCGATGTTGTCGAGGGGAACGACCTGGTCGTCGAGGATTTCTACTTTGTCCATGGCGGGTGACCTCTTTTTTTGAATTGCTAGGGCGTTGGATGCGGCTCCCGGGCGGGGATCCCTTCCACGATGCGGCAATCCCGCCAAGCTGGTGGGAGAGCGGATACCCCCTCCCCCATCAAAAGTATGCAAAGTCTTCGATCCAGGTGGGTTAAGTCTGGACCTGAATATCCACAAGGTCCAGGTGCAGCAGAGGCCGAAACGAGGCGGGGTTTCAAGCGCCCTGACCTCAGGATACCCGTTTGGGTGGGCTGATTGCGCCATGCACCCGGTATCATTGAAGAGTGCGAGGACCTTATGGACGCCGGGTGCGCAATTGCAACGTAATTTGATGAACAGTGATTCCACTTCTAGTCTGACCTGAGGCGAAGGTGGGTCAGGGACTTGCTTCGGAAGCTGGGATGGGTAGTTTTGTGCGGGGGTGGGCTTCGCGGTTGGCTTTATCGATCAGCTTGCGGAGGCGGGCTTCGATGTTGTCATCGCCGACGCCGATGACCTCGGATTGAAGGGCTCCGTCGGCGTCGATGGTGAAGTAGTGCGGCAGGGAGTCCACGCCGTAGATGTCCGAGAGTTTGTGATCGGCGTCGAGGACCTGGGGCCAGGTCATGTTGTTCTCCGCAGTGAACTTCTGGCAGGCGTCGGTGTCTTCGTCCCACGAGATGCTGAGAAGGGTGAAGGGCTCGGCCTGGAACTGCTGGGCGAGGTGCTGGAGTTTGGGCAGGAGGCGGCGGCAGGGGACGCACCAGGTGGCCCAGAAGTCGAGGAGGACGACGCGGCCGTGGAGGCTGGCGAGGGTCACGGTCTGGCGATCCGCGGTTGTGGCGGAGAAGGTCGGGGCCATGGCGGCTCGGGCGAGGGAGAGGTTGGCGAGATAGTTCCCGGCACGGGGGCGATAGGGGTCGGAGAGGGGAGCGATCTGGATATAGCGGGTGAAGGCTTCGCGGGCGTCTGCGTCACGGTGCAGGGCGGCGAGGGCGCGGCCGTCCAGATAGAGCGCGGTACGGAGGCTGGGATCATGCGCGATGGCCGCTTTGAAGGCGGTGTCGGCCTCCTCGAGTTCACGCGGTGTGGGCTGGTCCGCGTTGAGGTGGAGGGCGGCGCTGCCGTGGAGGAGATCGGCGTAGGCCTGGTCTTTCGGATCGGGGGAGAGGCGCCCGAACTGGATGGGGGCGGAGATGGCCTGTTCCCAGGCTCCGGTGCGAAAGCTGAGGGTGGCGATGCGCTCAAAGCACTCAGGACAGGTGTTGCCGGAGAGATTGGCGGCCCGCTGCCAGTGGGCGATTTGGGTGGGGGCGACGGTGGGGGCGCGAGCGGCGCTGATCTCCCCCTGGGTGGCGAGGTCGGGGTGGTACGGGATGTGCGGAGCAGACTGGGACGGGGCTTGCGCGTCGGCTTGGGTGGCGAGCAAGGAGGCGAGGACGAGGGGCAGAAAAGATCTGGTTGAGTGAGTCGGTCTGGCCGGTCTGGCCGGTCTTGTCCGTCTTGTCTGACCTGTCATCGCGTTCTCGTTTTGCAGAAAAGGGATGGCGGCGTGGGAGGCAGACCTGGGAGGCTGGTGGTGCAGTCTCAACCAGCAGCGAAAGCATGACTAGCCGTGCTCCCGGGCGGAGCTGCGGATCTCTAGCCGACTTTGCGGGTGTCGGAGTCGGTAAGGACCTCGTCAAGGAGGTGGGCGAGGGAGCCGGCGCGAGAGCGGAGGTTGCGCTGGGATTGGTTGACGGAGCCGGCGAGCAGGCTGTGACGGGCGCGGAGGGACTCGAGTTCGTCGGCGATATTGATGGCGGCGAGGACGGCGACGCGGAGGGAGTCCACGGTGCCACCGTGCGCGGAGACGGCGCGCATTTTGTCATCGACGATGTGTGCGAGGCGTTCGATGTAGGAGGGATCGGTGCCGCGGAGGTGATAGATCTGGTCATAGATCTCGACCACGACGGGCGCGCTGGGAGGAACAAGATTACGAGACGGCAACTCGGTGCGATCCGGTTGGGATGCGGTGGAGGGGTCGGCGTAGGTGGTGCCGTTGATGCTGGCCATCGGGACTCCTTCGGAGGCGGACTGGAGAGTAAGAGCAGGGCGTTAGAGCAGGGGGTTAGAGCAGATCGTCCATCTGCTGCAGCATTCTTTCGACTCGTTGGCGGACCTGTTCGCGTTCTCCTTGAAGCGCGGAGATCTGGGCCTGGCTGGCGGAGGTGTGCTGGTCTAACTCGGCGGCGTGGGCTTCGTGTTGAGCGGCTTTATCCGCCTCCATTTGCTCGATCTCTGATTTGGCGTCAGCGAGCTGTTGCTGGAGACGGGAGATCTCGGCCTCGGCGGAGGTGTGGGCTTCGCGTTCGCGTTTGACGATTTCGACTGCCCGAAGGACCTTCTGTTCCAGCGCCTCGAACTCGTCAGCGCTGATGGGTGCGGATGTGCTCATGCTTCGCTCCTAGCCGAAGTATAGAGAAGTAGCGGGAGGATGCGGGGGGCTAAGTTGGCGGGAGCATCCAGGTGGTTGCGTCTCCGAGAGCATGCGAGAGCAAAGTTGAGGACGGTCCGAGTTGGTTGCGGTAGAGAGGCGGGTCCGTTCGCGTCGCTCAGGATGACGATTGATGCGGCTCACCCGGGAGATCAGGCGCGGTGGGTTCCGCCGAGTTGCGTGAGGGCTTCGATGATGCGGTTGGAGGAGGCGGTGAGTTCCTCGTCGGTGAGGGTGCGGGAGGTGGATTGGAAGACGGTGCGGAGGAGAAGGGAGTGGTAGCCGGCGGGGACGGTACTGGGCCTGGAGCCGGCTTGGGGGTCGCGAAAGATCTCGATGGGAGCCAGACGCTGGAGGTTGGGGAGGGAGAGGGCGCGGATGGCGGAGGCGATGGTGTGCCAGTGGGTGGAGTCGGGAAACAGAAAGGAGAAATCGCGCTCGACGGCTTGGAAACGGGAGAGCTCGTGTGCGGTGATTTTTCGGAGGGGAAGGCCGTAGAGCTGGGAGAGATCGATCTCGGCGAGGAAGACGGGCTGGCGAAGTTTGCGCACGAGCGATTCGGCGGCGGAGAGCTCGCCGAAGTGGGCCAGGGGTTGCTTGCCGAGGAGAGCGGTGCCGGAGCGGCCGGGGTGGAGCCAGGCGGGGGCGTGATCGGTGGTGAAGGTGAGGGCGGACGCGCCTCCGGGGAGGGTAAAGAGGGAGGCGATGGATTCGATGGCGCCCTTGAGCTGAAAGATGGGGGTATCGGCGGCGGGGTAGAGGGGGGTGGGCCGGGGGTCGGCGGTGGTAAGGCCGAGGGCGAGAGAGGGGGCCTCGGAGACGGTCTCGATGGGTTGGGAGATGCTCTCCAGGGGGTTTGAGGCGGGGACGTTGGGTTGAGTGGAGAGGATCGCTGCCTGGCCGAGGTTAGCGGCGAAGACGTGTCCCCCCTCGAAGAGGCGCGCGGTCGTGACGTCGCGATTGAGGTTGTGGGAGAGCATGGCGAGCATGCCGGGGAGGAGCGATGGGCGGAGGCTGGAAGCGGCTTCGGAGAGCGGGTTTTCGAGGGGGACGGGATGCCGGGGGGAGGCGGCGCTTCCCTGCTCTGCCGAGATTGAGGATGGGGTGAAGAGGTTGTTGTCGGGAGCGCTCGAGAAGGTACTGGAGATGGTTTCGGAGAAGCCGAGGGCGAGGAGACGGGTGCGGACGGCGTGCTCGGGCGCGTGGGTGGGGTGGGCGAGGACGGGACGGGGGGCAGGGAGGGTGTTGGCGAAGCGGTTGTAGCCGTGGACGCGAGCGATCTCTTCGATGAGGTCGATCTCGCGCTCGAGGTCCAGGCGCCAGGAGGGGAGGTCGACTTGGAAGACCTTTGGTGAGGTAGCGGCGGGTGTGCCTGCCGAGCCTGGGGAGTCTGGAGCTGGGGAGCCGGAATCGGGGGAGAGGGTGCAGCCGAGGGCGGTAAGGTAGCGGTGGACGAGATCGCCGGTAAGGGCGGAGCGGGAGAGGATGTCGTCGAGGGTGACGCCGAGGTGGCGCTGGACTTCTTTGACGGACAGGGAGATTGGCGGACGGGCGGAGGTGCGGCGCTCGGTTGCGGGATCGATGAGGTCGAAGAGGAGGCCCTCGGCATGGCCGCCGGTCTGGACACTGTCCTGGAGGATGAGGCTGCTGACGAGTTGGTTGGCGAGGGGGGCGGCGTTGAAGTCGGCTCCGCGTTCGAAGCGATGGGAGGCGTCGGTGTGGAGGTTGTGGCGGCGGGACGAGCGGCGGATGCTGGCGGGATCAAACCAGGCGGATTCGACGAGGATGTTCCTGGTTTCGGGGGTGATCATCGAGTCGAAGCCACCCATGACACCGGCGAGCGAGAAGGCTTTCGATTTGTCGGCGATGACGAGGTCGTCGGGATCCAGGGTGCGCTCGGTGCCGTCGAGGAGTTTGAGCTTTTCCCCGGGGTGGGCGAGGCGGACGACAATCGTGCCGCCCTCGATCTTGTCGAGGTCGAAGGCGTGGGTGGGATGGCCGATGCCGAGAAGGGTGAAGTTGGAGGCGTCGACGGCGTTTGAGATCTGTTTTTGCCCGAGGAGGTCGAAGAAGGTCTTGATCTGTCCGGTGGAGGGGGCGATGGTGACGTCGCGGAGGATGCGTGCGGTGAAGCGGCCGCAGAGCTCGGGGGCGTCGATGCGAAGTTCGAAGGAGGGGATGGGGCTGGGTGCGAGATTTGGTACTGGGGGCGGCTCGGGCTTCCCGTCGCCGCGAACGACATCCATAAGGCTGACCAACGCGGGCTGGTCTGTGAGCGGAGGCAGGGGCAGGTCGTAGATGGCGGCGGCCTCGCGGGCGATGCCGTAGTGGTTCATGGCGTCCACGCGGTTGGTGGTGATGTCCATTTCGAAGAGGGAGCCGTTGCCGGGGCCGAGGTCGTGGACCGCTTCGACCGCGATGCCGCGGAGGGTGAGATCGTCGGCGAGTTCACGGTCGGTGACGGGAATTGAGGGCAGGTAGGCGCGGAGCCAGGCAGTGAGGATCTTCATGGGTGGACGAGATCTAGTCTAACGAATGGAATTCGCGCTGTTCCGGGTCGCTGAATCGGGCACCGACTATGGGTGAGGAGAGAGGAGGCGCGAGTTACCGCAGAGAAAAACATTTCTGCTATGGAGCAACCGGTTTCGCAATCGCCAACATGGATGTCGTTCCTTTTAGGAACTGCAACGCGTGTTTCGAAGGAATGCTGGGCAAATGTTGCTTTCTTCCTCTGTCCGAGTTTGGCACAGCAACTGCTACATGATGTGCATTCACTACTTCGGGGATCCTACAGAACCGGATCCACGGGCTTGAACCACTTCCGCTTTGCTTCACTCAAGGAGAGACATGTACCTACTATTCGCCCCCTCAGCCGCTGCGCTTCTTTTCATTGGATTCATTCAACTCCGGGAGCAGTTTGGATCGTTTCGCTAGCCAGAGCGACGGTGAACGATCCATCTTGCGATCCAGGGCGGATGTCCTGGCTTGCACGAAAGGTTGGCATACCGTCTTGTTGCCGTGATGAGAGCTCCCGAATGGCGCCCATGCAGATGCGCTGTTCGGGAGCTTTCGTTTCCAGAGGAATCGGCGCAGATGAAGGTAACTACAAGTTGGGGCGAAGAGCGAAGAAGGAGGTGCAGAGGTGGGCGGTGTCGTAGTCGGAGGCGAGCTCGAGGACGCCGTTGGCGGTGGGCATGAGGGCGGAGGAGTAGTTGGGGCAGAAGTTGTCGTAGGCGGTGGGGACTTCGACAGGTGCGGGCTCGGTGGACCAGAGGCCGGAGCCGTCGGGGGAGGAGTTGGCGAAGAGGAGCTGACCGTTTCTGGATGAGACGGTGCCGTCGGATTCATAAAGAATTTGTCCGACGAGGAGGATCTGCCGGGACGTGGGATCGAAGATGCTGGCGGGGGCGTGGGCGAGATATTGGCCGGTGGCGGTGAGGACTTTGGCGCCAAATACGGTGGGGTCGCCGAAGTTCCATCCGTCGGGCGAGGTACGGGAGTAGACCTGGCAGTGGGCGGCGGGGCCGCAGATCTCGTAGGACATGAAGTAGATCCCGGATGGAAGACGGCTGACCGTGGCCATACCGGGCCGGTCTCCGCTTTGGCTGCTGGCAGGACTTCCGGTGCCGGCGGCACTTCCGCTGCCATCGATGTGCGAAGTGCTGGCAGTCTGCACGGAGCTGGCGACGGTGTCTTGTTTGGGGCTCCAGAGGATGAGATCGCGGGTGCGCATCTGGATGAGCTTCTGGCTGCAGCAGGGGTCGGTCTCGTCGGAGACGAACATGGCGAGGGCGTGGTCTTTGGTGAGGTTGAACTCGGGCTCCCAGAGGCCGTGGTGGTTGTCGCCAGATTTCAAGGGGGTGGAGAGGTACTGCCAATGCTGGCCGGCGTCGGTGCTGGTGTAGATCTCGATGGCGGGGATGCCGCCCGAGAAGAAAGAGCCGGAGTAGAGGAGGGTTCCGGGTTTGTAGCGGCCGAGTTTGCGGGGGAGTTCGTAGAGGGTGGAGCAGCAGCGTTCTCCGTCGTTGGCGGCGGGGTCCGGGGCGGGGCTGCCTCCCTCGAGATTTGCGGTCGGAACGGTGGTGAGAAAGGAGAAGGTGCGGCCTTCGTCGAGCGAGCGGAAGAGCTTGTTGCCGGTCTTGGCGAGGATGGAGTTCTTGAGCGGGCCGGGGGCGTGGTGGAGGCGTATGAGGCGGGGGTAGAGGGTGCTGGAGGGGAGGTGGGTACGGGTAGCGGCGTCCATCGTGCACGAGGTCAGGAGCACAACGATAAGAAGTGCAAGGGGAAGGCCGGAGGAGGGTTGGCTGTTGAAGCCCTTACGAGGGCCCAGCCTGCGCACGATCATGGTCTGTTCCCACTGGAAGATTCGTTTGAGCAGGGTTCGGAGGACGAGGACGAAGGCGAAGATGCGGATCTGCGGCCAGCTTTGGAGGGCGATGGTCTTGAGCAGAGTTCCGGCGACGCTGAAGCTGAGCGCAGCGAGTACACCTCGGGCAATGAGCAGGCGGGCGTCGTCGCTGCCGTGGCCGGTAAGGATGCGGGCTACAGCCCACAGCACATGGAAGCCTACGACGATGGCGGCCAGGAGCTCGATGAGGGTTCCGCCCAGGGTGACCCAGGCGGTCTCAGTGGCTTGCATGGACGCCACCGAGGGGACCGGCGCAGGGATCGAGGGTGGCCTGCTCGGCGAGCTTCTGCGCAGGTTTGGACTCCTGCTGGATCTCGCGTTCGAGGAAGTAGTTGAGAGCGGTTCGGAGGGTGGCGATGGCGGCGAGTTTCTCTATGTCACTCCAGCTGGGGGTGACGGCGGTGTTGAGGATGTCGGCGGCCAGTTCGAACTCGAGGCCGACGGCCAGCCAGCGGGCGAAGGTGAGGCGTACCTCGACCTTCTGTTCTGGCGGCGAGCTGCGGCGAAAGAAGAGGACGAGGGACTTGAGAGTGGCTTCGATGGCTGCGATCCCGATGACGAGGGCGGCGGCGAACTCGACGCCACGGGCCAGGTCTTCGATGATCGCTTTGGAGATGGAGAGGAGTGTGGAACCCATTTCAGCTTCGATGCCGAGTGTTGGAGCGAAGGCTTGATTGAACATTGCACAGCTGAAAGAGTGCACGTGGTTGATGCGGGGGCTTAGGCGAACTGTTCGAGGAAGCGCATGTCTCCGGAGTAGAAGTGGCCGATATCGGAGACGCCGTGGAGGATCATGGCGATGCGTTCGACGCCCATGCCGAAGGCGAAGCCGGAGATTCGGGCGGGATCGTAGGGGTGGGGGCCTATCTCTCGGTTCAGGCCGAGGCGGATGCGTTCGGCGGTGACGGCGGTGAAGACGGCGGGGTCGACCATGCCGCAGCCGAGGAGTTCGATCCAGCCGGAGTGCTTGCATTTGCGGCAGCCCTGGCCGCCGCAGAAGATGCAGGAGATCTGGACGTCGGCGGAGGGCTCGGTGAAGGGGAAGAAGGAGGGGAAGAAGCGGGTTTTGACGTCGCGGCCGAAGAGCGACTTCATGGCGTGGTCGAGGGTGCCTTTGAGGTCGGAGAAGGTGATCCCGGTATCGACGGCGAGACCTTCGACCTGGTGGAAGATGGGCGAGTGGGTGGCGTCGGCGGCGTCGTTGCGGTGAACCTTTCCGGGGATGACGATGCGGAGGGGAGGGGCGTGCTCGACCATGGTGCGGATCTGGACGGGGGAGGTGTGGGTGCGGAGGAGGAGGCGGTCGCGGGCGGGTTTAGCGTGCTGGCCGGCGATGAGGAGGGTGTCCTGGGTGTCGCGGGCGGGATGGTTGGGGGGGAAGTTGAGGGCCTCGAAGTTGTAGAAGTCGGTTTCAACCTCGGGGCCGAGGTTGACGGAGTAGCCCAGATTTTCGAAGACTTTGACGACCGCGTGCATGGTCTGGATGAGGGGATGAGGGATGCCGGGCGGGTGGGTTAGGCCGGGGAGGCTGATGTCGAAGGTTTGGCCTCCCTGCGAGGCGGCCGTCGCTTGCGAGTGGGGTGCTTCAAGGGCCCGCTCGACCTGCTGCTTAAGATGGTTGAAGCGGATGCCGAGGGGCTTGCGAGCATCGGTAGGGGCGGCTTTGAGCCAAGCTTCGCTGATGAGTTTTAGACGGCCCCCCTTGCGGCCGAGCCAGTGGAGGCGGAAGGTCTCCTGGGCGTCTGGTGTGGTGAAGGCGGCGGCTTCGGAGCGGACCTCTTCAGCAAGGGTGGCGAAGGCGGCTTCGAGGGCGGGTTCGTTGTAGGTGTTGAGATGGGGGATAGTGTTAGGCACGATAGGAAGCAGGTTCAGATGGCGTGTGGGCCGAAGATGACGGCGTAGTCCATGTGTCTGGTGAGTTTAGCAAAGGCGAAGGCCGGAGGCGTATGGAGTGAAGAGCATACCGGGGCTAAAGACCGGTCCTGGGCTGGTCCCGAGATGCCAAGAGACAACGCAGCGGGGCCAGGAGAATGAACCAAGTCGCGCCGGACAGATTGGACGGAGAAAGAACCGGGAAGCAGAGATGAGGCAACAGCGGAACATGGCCTTTTACACAGAGGGTTAGAGGGCGGAGAGGACTATGGCGACGACGACGACGCCGAGGGCGAGGGAGCGTTTGTCGGTGATGGCATAGACGACGGGGTCTTCGTCGAGATGGCCTCGGCTGGCGAGGAGCCAGAGGCGGCTGAGCCAAAGGAGGAGGACGGGGACGAGAAGCCAGAGGCGGTTGTTGTGGCGGTAGAGCTCGGTCGCGTTCGAGAGGTTGGAGATGTAGAGGGTGAAGACGACGACCGAGGCATAGGCGGAGGAGGAGCCGAAGCTGCGGAGCTGCTCGATATCGTCGATGGAGTAGCCGCGGCCGACGGAGGTGACGCCGCCGCGGGCTTTGAGATTTTCGAGTTCGGCGAAGCGCTTGACGAAGGCGAGCGAGAGGAAGAAGAAGATGCTGAAGCCGGCGAGCCAGGTGGAGACGGCGACTCCGGTGGCGGCGGAGCCGGCGATGATGCGGACGGTGTAGAGGCCGGAGAGGACGATGACGTCGATGAGGATGGCACGCTTGAGGCGGAGCGAGTAGGCGAGGGTGGTGACGGCGTAGAAGGCGAGCCACTCGACGAAGCTGTAGGGGTGCGCGAGGGCGAGTGCGGGGGAGATGGCCGCGATGACAAAGGGGACCGCAAAGGCGAGGGCGAGGGAGGAGACAAAGAAGAGGAGGACGACGGCGACGCCGTGAATGGCGGAGAGGTCTCCTGAGGCGAAGGGGCGGAGGCGTTTGCGGGGGTGGAGGCGGTCGGCCTCAATGTCCAGCAAGTCATTAACGATGTAGGTTGCGGAGGCGCAGAGGCCGAAGGAGAGGAAGGCAACGGCGGCTCCGGCGAGGAGGCCGAGTGAGCCGCTGTGGGCGAGCAGGAGGGGGAGGAAGAGAAGGACATTTTTGGCCCATTGGTGGAGGCGAATTGCCTTGAGCCAGGCCTTGACGGAAGGGGCGGTCTCGCCAAACGAGTGGAATACGTTGACATTCGCCGATCGCAGGCCGGATCTGAGACCGCTGGTGGGATTGGCGACCATGGGTTGGAGGCAGGCGCTGAGCAGGGGCAGGTCGGCGCGGGCGTTGCCGATATAGCAGAAATCATTGCCGAAGCGCTGACGGAAGGCGGCGAGCTTGTTGGATCCGGCGAGGTTCGTCGAGCCATCGGAGGCGAGGACGCCGGAGAAGAGGCCGAGATGGTCGGCAACACGCTGGGCGAGCCGGGCGTGGGCGGCGGTGGCGAGGTAGATGGGTCGGCCGGTGGCGTGCTGCTGCTCAAGGAATTGCAGAAGTTCGCGGTTGTAGGGCAGGTGGACGACGTCGAGATCTACAGCGGAGGTGATGTGGTGCTTGAGGGCGGCCTTGCCGGCTGCCAGCCAGCGCGGAAGTTGAAGGAGGAGCAACGGATGCTGGTGAGCAAGGGCGAGCGTGGAATCGACGAGCGTGTCGGATTTGACGAGGGTACCGTCGAGATCCACGCAGAGTGGGGTAGAGAGATTGGTCCCCAGAGGGGTTTTTCCGGGTGTTAGCGGGAGTGTGCTGGGCAAGGCTGCTCCTCTTTCCCCAATCTGACGACTTCCGCCACCCTGACGATGTTGCCTTTAACGCTCTGGAGCATACGTTCCCCCTGGGATGACCCGGCGGGCGAGTTGCGGCTTACGCACTTCAGCTCGCAGCTCGGTGAAACCTTACCCGATCAGGCATCGTCAGTATGATCTATGTGGAGCCCCCTGTGCCAGGGAGCGAGCAGCCGTCTGCGTAAAAGGAAGGGTAACCCCAGAGATGTCTCCTGCGACTACCAGGGAAGAGGAGCTGAGCGGGCAGCAGGACAGGGTGCAAAGACCTGCGCCTGAGCCAGCTAAAGCTCCGCCCGCACCGAAGAAGCCGGCGAGCACGGCCGCGCGGAAGTGGATTCTTCTTCTGCTGGTTTTGTTGGCAACGGGAGCGGCCGTTTGGGTGATCCGGCGCAACGCCGAAAAGAAGGTCCAGCAGAGCGACAAGATGGAAGCGGCGGCGAACCGGCCGATGCCGGTGCAGACGCAGCCGGTGCAGCAGCGGACGATGCCGATTTACCTGACGGCGTTGGGGACGGTGACGGCGTACAACACGGTGACAATAAGGCCGAGGGTGGACGGGCAGCTGCTGCGGGTGAATTTTCGCGAAGGGCAGGCGGTCAGCAAGGGACAGTTCTTGTTGGAGATCGATCCCCGGCCGTACCAGGCGGCGCTGGCGCAGGCTGAAGGGCAGCTGGCGAAGGATCAGGCGAACTCGAAGAACGCCGAGGCGGAGGCAGCGCGATATACGGCTCTGTTCCAGGCGGGTGTGGTTTCGAAGGAGAGCCAGCAGACTCAGATTTCAAATGCCGGGCAGGCGACAGGATCGATTCAGGCGGACCAGGCCGCGATCCAAGCGGCTCGTGTGAATGTGGCGTATACGCGCGTCACTTCTCCGATAGACGGTGTCGTTGGTTTACGGCAGGTGGATCCAGGAAATATCGTTCATGCCGCCGATGCGAATGGCCTGGTGGTGGTGACGCAGATGCATCCGATTGCGGTGATCTTCACGCTGCCCGAGGATCAGCTGCCGCAGGTTCGGGAGCAGATGCGGACCGGGCGGAAGATGGTGGTCGATGCCTACGACCGGTCCGACACGACGCATCTGGCAGCGGGAGCGCTGCTTACGATCGACAACCAGATCGACACGACAACGGGCACAGACAAGGTCAAGGCCGTCTTCGATAACAAGGATGGGGCACTCTTTCCCAATCAGTTTGTGAACATCCGTTTGATTCTGGAGCAGCGCCAGAATGCCCTAGTGCTGCCGTCGGTTGCGATCCAGACGGGGACGCAGGGAAGCTTTGTGTACGTGGTAAAGGAGGGAGAGCCGCCGGCGGACAAGGCAGAGAGTGGGCCGGCTCCGGGTGGGTCAGCAAAGGGGGCACACAGCGGTGGAGCTGCGGGTGGTGGAGGGACCGGAGGAACGGAGCAAAAGGGTCCGAGCTACTATGTCGAAGCGGTGCCGGTGAAGGTGGACCTGACGGAAGGCTCGCGGGTGATTCTGTCCGGTGGGGTGAAGCCTGGCGATCAGGTTGTCGTCGATGGAGTGGAGAAGTTGAGGGACGGGGCACGGGTGCTGCCGAAGGCGGGTGCGCCGGCGGTGGGCTCGAAGAACATCGGAGCCGCGAGCGACAGCTCGCAGGGAAGCGGCCGGACGCAGGCGGACGGCACGCAGAAGGACCAGAAGCAGGGCGGCGCACGGCGTTCGCAGAGGGGAAGGCAGCCATGAGTCCGTCGCGGCCATTTATTCTTCGGCCGGTGGCCACCTCGCTCCTGATGGTGGCCATTTTGCTTGCTGGTTTCGTGGCGTACCAGCAGCTGCCGGTTTCGGCGCTGCCGCAGGTGGATTACCCGACGATCCAGGTGATGACGTTCTACCCGGGTGCGAGCCCGGAGGTGATGGCGAGCTCGGTAACGGCTCCGCTGGAGCGGCAGTTCGGGCAGATTCCGGGGCTAAGCCAGATGACGTCGACGAGCTCAGGCGGGGGCAGCGTCATAACGCTGCAGTTCTCGCTGGCGGAGTCGATCGACGTGGCGCCGCAGGATGTGCAGGCGGCGATCAACGCGGCAGGCAGCTACCTGCCGAAGGACCTTCCGAACCCGCCGGTATACAGCAAGGTGAATCCGGCTGACGCTCCGATTCTGACCCTGGCCATGACGAGCGACACGCTTGAGCTCTCGAAGGTGGAGGACCTGGCGGATACGCTGCTGGCGCAGAAGATCTCGCAGCTCTCGGGTGTGGGCCTGGTGTCGATCGCGGGAGGACAGAAGCCGGCGGTGCGGATCCAGGCGAACCCGATGGCGATGGCGAACTATGGGTTGAGTCTGGAGGACATGCGGACGGCGCTGGGGACGGCCAATGTCGACCAGGCGAAGGGAAGTCTGAACGGAAGCAAGCAGGCGTTCACGATCGGAGCCAATGACCAGCTGCTTTCGAGCGACGACTACGACAAGGTGATCGTCGCGTACCGGAACGGATCTCCGGTGCGGCTGAGCGACGTGGCGGATGCGATCGACAGCTCGGAGAACCTGTTTCAGGCGGCATGGATGGGGACGTCCGCGGAGCCTGCGACGAAGGGTCAGAAGGCGCAAGAGGCGGTGCTGAAGCCGGCGGTCATCGTCAACATTCAACGGCAGCCGGGGGCGAACATCATCGGCGTCGTGAAGTCGGTGCAAAAGCTGTTGCCGCAGCTACGAGCATCGCTGCCCGCGAGTGTGACGCTGCAAGTGCTGACCGACCGCACCAACACCATCCGTGCGAGTGTGAAGGACGTGCAGTTCGAGCTGCTGCTGACGATAGCGCTGGTGGTGATGGTGATCTTTCTGTTCCTGCGGTCGATCGCTGCGACGATCATTCCGGCGGTGGCGGTGCCGCTTTCGATCGTGGGTACGTTTGGCATGATGTACCTGCTGGGGTACAGCCTGAACAACCTCAGCCTAATGGCGCTGACGATCTCGACCGGATTCGTGGTGGACGACGCGATCGTGATGATCGAAAACATCAGCCGCCACCTGGAGATGGGGGACGACCCGCTGACGGCGGCGCTGAAGGGGTCGGAGCAGATTGGCTTCACGATTCTTTCTCTCACGGTGTCGCTGATCGCGGTATTGATTCCGCTGCTGTTCATGGGCGACATTGTGGGGCGACTCTTCCGTGAGTTTGCAGTGACTCTGGCGGTGACGATTCTGGTTTCTGCGGTAGTCTCGCTGACGCTTACGCCCATGATGGCGGCGAAGCTGTTGAAGCATACACCGGAGAAGCAGCAGAGCACGCTTTACAGGAAGAGCGAGGAATTCTTCGAGTACGTGATCGCGAAGTATGCGGTGGGTGTGCGGTTCGTGCTGCGGCACCAGGCGATCACGCTTCTAGTGACGCTGGCAACGTTTCTTCTGACGCTGTTCCTGTACATCATTGTGCCGAAGGGCTTCTTCCCGGTGCAGGATACGGGGGTGCTGCTGGCGATTACGGAGGCTCCGCAGACGATCAGCTTCGCGGCGATGGCAGAGCGGCAGAAGGAGCTGGCAAAGGTTGTTCTTCAGGATTCGGATGTGGAGAGCGTGTCGTCGTTCATTGGGATCGACGGAACGAATACGACGATGAACAGCGGCCGCATCCAGATCAATCTGCGTGATCGCGAATCGCGGTCGATGACGGCTGCGGACGTGATACGCCGCCTGCAGCCGAAGGTCGCGCAGGTCGATGGGATACAGTGCTTTCTGCAACCGCTGCAGGATTTGACGGTGGAGGACCGCGTAAGCCGAACGCAGTATCAGTACGCGCTCGAGGATGCGAACACGGAGGAGCTGGCGACCTGGACGAATGCGCTGGTAGACAAGCTGAAGGCGATCCCGATTTTGACGGACGTGGCGAGCGATCAGCAGCTGAGCGGCATGGAGGCGCAGCTGGTGATCGACCGGGATACGGCGAGCCGGCTGGGCATAACGCCGCAGAACATTGACGACACGCTGGATGACGCGTTTGGGCAGAGGCAGGTGTCTACCATTTTCACGCAGTTGAATCAGTACCACGTGGTGCTGGAAGTGGCTCCGAAGTACCAGCGGAATCCGCAGTCGCTCGACAACATTTACGTGAAGAGTTCGAACGGAACGCAGGTGCCCCTCACGGCATTCACACGTTTTGAGCCGCGTTCGGCGGCGCTGGCGATCAACCACCAGGGTCAATTCCCAGCGGTGACGGTCTCTTTCAACCTGGCACCGGGTAAGTCGATTGGCGATGCTGTGAGCGCGGTGAACAAGGCGAAGGCGGAGCTGAATATGCCGCAAAGCGTCAACGCGCAATTCCAAGGGTCGGCGGCTGCGTTTGAGGCGTCGCTGTCGAACGAGCCGCTGTTGATTCTGGCGGCGCTGATCGTCGTGTACATCGTGCTGGGAGTGCTGTACGAGAGCTACATTCACCCGATTACGATTTTATCGACGCTCCCGTCGGCGGGCGTGGGAGCGATTCTGGCTTTGCTGATGTTCCACATCGATCTCAGTGTGATCGCGCTGATCGGGATCATTCTGCTGATCGGCATTGTGAAGAAGAATGCGATTATGATGATCGACTTTGCGCTGGATGCAGAGCGCGAGCAGGGCATGGAGCCGGAGGAGGCAATTTACCAGGCGTGCCTGCTGCGATTTCGTCCGATCATGATGACGACGATGGCGGCGCTGCTGGGCGGAGTTCCACTGGCGCTGGGGACGGGCACGGGAAGCGAGCTGCGGCGGCCGCTTGGAATTGCGATCGTGGGTGGGCTGATTGTGTCGCAGGTACTGACCCTGTTTACGACGCCGGTGGTGTATCTGTTCTTCGATCGAATCGGGCGCAAGTACCTCCACACAGCCGAAGCAGATGCTGAGCTTCGCGAGCATGAGCATGCGGTGAGCGCGGACTGACGTGGCAGACGAGCGGAATCACGACGGAGCGGAGACGGCCGACAAGGCCGGGGCGGAGCGCGACTTCGAACGGCTACCGACTGCGGGCGTCGTTCATTTTTCGGCACCCTTCATCAAGCGGCCGGTTGGGACCTTTCTGATGTCGATTGCAATCATTCTGGCTGGGTGCGTGGCTTACAAGCTGCTGCCGGTATCGAGCCTGCCGGAGGTGGAGTATCCGGTGATTTCCGTGGGGGCGGGGCTGCCCGGAGCGGATCCGGAGACGATGGCCTCGGCGGTCGCGACGCCACTGGAGCGGCAGTTTGCAAAGATTGCTGGCATCAACGAGATGACCTCGTCCTCGTCGACGGGATCGGCGTCGATCACAATGCAGTTCGATCTGAATCGCGAGGTGAATGGAGCGGCGCGCGATGTGCAGGCGGCGATCAACGCGGCGCGAAGCCAGCTGCCGGCGAACATGCCGAATAATCCAACGTACCGCAAGATCAATCCGGCGGATGCGCCGGTCATGATCCTGGCGTTGACCTCCGCGACCTTGAATGTGCCGCAGCTGTACGACGCGTGCGACAGCATCCTGGCGCAGAAGATCGCGCAGGTCGAGGGCGTCGGGCAGACGTTCTGCGGCGGAAGCGCGAAGCCGGCGGTGCGGATTGAGGCGAACCCGAATCTGCTGGCGAACACCGGGATGGGACTGGAGGCGCTGCGAGCGGCGATCGGCACGGTGAACGTAAATCGGCCGAAGGGATATCTTGCCGACGAGAATCAGCGATGGAGCATCAGCACGACGGATCAGCTGTTCGGCGCGGCTGCGTATGCGCCGCTGATTATTGCGACCGATCGTGGACCGGTAAGTCCCGCACCCGCAAGCACGGGTCTGCCCGGATCGGTTGCGAGCAGCCCATCGGGAACGGCCACGGCGGGCGCTAGCGCAAATTTGAGCGCGGGGGGCGCAGCGAGCACGGCAGGCCCGGAGCGAACAGGATCTACCTCCACGAAGAGCGGGGCGGGAAGCGGGTCCGGCGGGGGCTCGGGGACCGTTTCTGGTGCGGGGGCAGGACATGGTGTGCTGCGGCTCGCGGATGTGGCTCGCGTCTTCGACGGGGTCGAGGACATCCACACCGGGGGTCTGTTCAACGGCAAGCCGGCCATTCTGGTCGTGGTGTTCAAGAGCCCCGGAGCGAACGTCATCCAGACTGTGGACAACGTTCTGGGGATGCTGCCGACGCTGCAGGCCTCAATTCCACCGGCGATCAAGATTAACGTAGCACTCGACCGGACGACGACGATTCGCGCGTCGGTGAAGGACGTTACGCGCACGCTGGTGATCTCAATTTTGCTGGTGATCATGGTGGTGTTCCTGTTTCTCCGGGAGGTGCGGTCGACGCTGATTCCAAGCGTGTCGGTTCCCCTGAGCCTGCTGGGAACGTTCGGCGTGATGTATCTGCTGGGGTACACGCTCGACAACCTGAGCCTGATGGCTTTGACGATCTCGACAGGCTTCGTGGTGGATGACGCGATCGTTGTGATCGAGAACATCACGCGCCATCTCGAGAGCGGACTGACGCCGTTTGAGGCGGCGATGAAGGGATCGAAGGAGATCGGGTTCACAGTGCTGTCGATGAGCACGTCTCTGATTGCGGTGTTTATTCCGATCCTGCTGATGGGCGGCATTGTCGGGCGGCTGTTTCGGGAGTTTGCCGTCACGCTATCGGCGGCGATCCTGGTGTCTCTGATGGTCTCGCTGACGACGACACCGATGCTGAGCGCCAAGTTCCTTCGGCCTCACAGCGAGGGGAAACACGGGCGGTTTTACGTGTGGGGCGAGAAGGGCCTGGCGTGGCTGAGCGAGGAGTATGAGCGAGGTCTGCGGTGGGTTCTTCGACACCAGGGGATCGTGCTGACTTTCACGATCCTGACCTTTGGGCTGAACATTTACCTTTACGTCCTGGTACCGAAGGGCTTCTTTCCGCAGCAGGATACGGGCCGCATCGGGGGGCAGATCCGTGGCCAGCAGGATGTGTCCTTTGACGCGATGAAGCAGAAGGTGACCCAGATTTCGGCGATCGTGCAGAAGGATCCCGGGGTTCAGAACGTGATGTCGTTCGTGGGCGGCGGCGGGCCCGGCGGAGGTGGCAGCAATACGGGCAACATGTTTATGTTCCTCAAGCCGGACGCGGAACGGCAGAAGAGCGGAGACACGGCTGAGGTGATTCTGAACCGGCTGCGACCGAAGCCGGGTGGGATGCCGGGAGCACAGCTCTACCTGCAATCGCAGCAGGAGCTGCGGATTGGCGGACGCAATTCCGCGACGCAGTATCAGTATTCGCTTACGGCGGACAAGCTGAATGAGCTGAACGAGTGGTCCCCGAAGCTGATGGCGGCGATGCAGAAGCTGCCGCAGTTGAAGGATGTGGCGACGGACCAGCAGCAAGAGGGTCTTCGGGCGCAGATGGTGATCGATCGCGATACGGCGAGCCGGCTGGGCGTATCGCCGCTGACGATCGATGCGACGCTTTCGGATGCGTTCGGACAGAAGCAGGTGTCGACGACGTACCGGCCACTGAACCAGTATCACGTGGTGATGGAGGTCGACCAGCAGTACCAGCAGGATCCGGATTCGGTGAAGAAGATCTATGTGAAGAGCACGACGGGAGCGATGATTCCGCTGTCCGCGGTCACGCACTTTGAGACGCAACGCATTCCGTTGAGCGTGAATCACCAGTCGCAGTCTCCGGCGACGACGCTGAGCTTCAATCTGACTCCTGGGGCGTCCCTGAGCGATGCGACGGCGGCTATCGAGCAGGCGCGCATCGACATCGGAATGCCGTCGACGATTCGCGGTGGATTTCAGGGAACAGCGCAGGCGTTCCAAGCGTCACTCTCGTCAGAGCCTTACCTGATTCTGCTGGCGCTGGTGGCCGTGTACATTGTGCTGGGAATTCTGTACGAGAGCTTCATTCATCCCCTTACGATTTTATCTACGCTGCCCTCGGCCGGTGTGGGCGCGATTCTGGCGCTGCTGATCTTTGACGTGGACCTGAGCGTGATTGCGATGATCGGGATCATTCTTCTGATCGGCATTGTGAAGAAGAATGCGATCATGATGATCGATTTCGCGTTGGTGGCCGAGCGGGAGCAGGGCAAGACTCCAGAAGAGGCGATCTACGAGGCTTGCCTGCTGCGATTTCGTCCGATCATGATGACGACGATGGCGGCGCTGCTGGGCGGCCTGCCGCTGGCTCTGGGCAGAGGCACAGGGAGCGAGCTGCGAAGGCCGCTGGGGATCACGATTGTGGGAGGCCTGATTGTCTCGCAGGCTCTGACCCTGTTCACAACGCCGGTGGTGTACCTGTTTTTCGATCGTCTGCGGCTGAAGGTGGAGAAGCTGAAGGCGAGGACCGGGAAGCGAGTTCTGGCTCCGGAGCCGCAGCCGGTCTCAGGGGATTAGGCCGGATTCGCGAGCTCTTGCTTTCGCCTTTATTTCGCCTTAGAGTTAATGGCATGCGGGTGGGAGTCGGGGAGATTCGGATGTCTGCCGGGGAGCTGCGGCGAGAGCTGAGCGCGCGCAACCTGAAGCGAGCGGAGGGGATGCTGCACGAGACGACCTTCGGAGCGGTGGTGAGCGTGATCTACCGGGAAGAGGCCGATGGCGAGGGCCACGGAAACTTTCTTTCCGCTTCTTACCGAAGGATCTGCAAGGATGCCGGTTGGCGGCGACGACTGGGCAAAGCGTACACGGCGGGCGAGCGTGTGGCGAGAAGGCACGATCGATGGCGGGCGGAGCTTGATTGCGCGAACAGCTCGGATGCTCTGCTGATGAACGTGTTCTGTTACCCAGGGATGACGCAGAGGGCGGGAGTGTGCCGGCTACTGGGACTAGATGCGGGGCTGCGACCAGAGTTCGGGGTGCGGGTTCAGGTGCCGCTGTTGAAGGGCGGCGTCGACCGCACCGAGGTAGACATGCAGATAGGCGAATATCTGGTCGAAGCCAAGTTGACGGAGACGGGATTCCAGCAGGCGCGACCGGCGCTGGTGGAGCGATACCGGGATGTGGATCAGGTGTTCGATCCTGGGGAGCTTCCGCGGACAGGAGAGGGCACGGATGCGCCTTATGCGGAGTATCAGCTTGTGCGCGGGGTGCTGGCGGCCCACGGGCGGGGGCAAGGCTTCCTGGTGCTGTGCGATGGGCGCCGACCGGGGATGATGGAGAGCTGGTTCCGGGTTATGCGGGCGGTGCGGCGGTGGGAGTTGCGCGACCGGCTGCGACTGCTGACCTGGCAGGAGCTCTCGGTCGAGACGCCTAAGGTGGTGCGGCAGTTTCTAGCAGAGAAGTATGGGATTGTTGCTTTGAACTGAGACAGCGCGCCTGCGTCCCGCCGCCTGGGTCCCGGGGGCGGCGCGGGTGGGGAACGAAGCTAAACGAGCGCGTGTTCGCGGCGGACGCTCTCAATGGTTGCGTCAACTGGTTGATGGGTGAACTCTTCGAGATCGGAGATGGCTCCCACCTGCGAGGGCGGAAGATAGGCGTTTGAAAAGTACTGCCCCAGCATGCGGTGGGTGTTGAAGAAGGTCCCGTTCATCGCGATACAGTGCTGCTGCATGCGGGCCCAGGCATGCTTGTCGGCGTAAAGCGGAGCGGCATTATTTTCGAGCTTGCTGTAGAGGCTGTCGGCTTCTTCGGAGGCGGTGTCGTGATTGTCGATGGCCCAGCCGGTGATGTCTTCGGCGCAGCCTTCGATCCACCAGCCGTCGAGAGTTGAAAGCGACGGGACGCCGTTGAGAGCGGCCTTCATGCCCGAGGTGCCGGAGGCCTCGTAGGGGCGAAGCGGCGTGTTGACCCAGATGTCGACGCCCTGGGTGAGTTGAGCACCGAGACCCCAATCGTAATTCTCGAGATAGATGATCTTGAGGGCGGACGAGTTGAGGTGAGCGGCTGCAGAGAAGACATCGCGGATGAGCGCCTTTCCGCCCTGATCAGCGGGATGGGCCTTGCCGGCGAAGATGATCTGGAGGCCACCAATCTTTTCGGCGATTCGCGTAAGACGTGCCGGGTCGGTGAAGAGGAGACTGGCGCGCTTGTAGGTGGCCACGCGCCGCGCAAATCCGAGCGTGAGAATGTTGGGATCGAACTCTTGTCCAGATCTCTGCCTCACGCTCTCCATAAGGGCCAGCTTCCCGATGCGATGAGTCTCAGAAATCTGATCGGGAGTGATGCCGTAGACGGAGCGGAGGTACTGGTTGTCGGTGCGCCAGCTCGGAATCTCCTGATCGAGGAGTTTCTGGAAGGGTTCCGAGAGCCAGGTGGCGGCATGGACGCCGTTGGTGATGGCGTGAACAGTAGCCTCTGGAAACATGTGCTGGGAGACCTTGCCGTGCTGTATGGCGACACCATTGACGAAGCGCGAAAAGCGAAGGGCAAGGTACGTCATGTTAAGGCAGCCGTTGTGCGTGGCGCCCGCGCGCTCGATGGTTGAGGCGCGCTCATGGCCGAGAACCTGGTACATCTGATCGAGACCGAACTGGTCGTGACCGGCCGGCACGGGGGTGTGGGTGGTGAACACACATTGCTGCTTGATGAGGTCGAAGTCCGCATCGGTAGCAGCCGAGAGAGATCGGCCGCCAACCTGGCCGAGCTGATCTTCGAGGAGGCCGATCGAAAGCAGGGCGGCGTGCCCCTCGTTCATGTGGTGCACCTCGGGGCGGCAGCCGAGAGCGTGCAGCATATGGATACCGCCGAGGCCAAGGACGGTCTCCTGGCAGAGCCGGTAGTAAGTATCGCCGCCGTACAGGTGATCGGTGAGTTGACGATCCCAGGGATCATTGCCTTCAAGATCGGTGTCCAGCAGAAAGACGGGGATGGTGTGGCCGGTGACACCAACGGCGTCAAAGCGCCAAGCGCAGATCTGGACGTTGCGACCATTCATGAAGATGTTGACGGTCTGACCGGCGCTGGGCAGTGTTGTTTCTGGCGACCAGGGCACGTCGGATTCGGTCTGCTGACCTGCAGCATCCAGGTGCTGGCGGAAATAGCCGCGGCGGTGCACCAGCGAAATAGCGATGATAGGTGCAGCGGTATCAGCGGCCGATCGGAGCGTATCGCCTGCGAGCATACCGAGGCCACCGGAGTAGGTCGGCAGAGCGGGAGAGAGGGCAACTTCCATCGAGAAGTAAGCGATGGTGCGCTCTGAGAGATCGAAGTGGGCCGGGCGGGGGCGGTTGGTGGGAGGCGTCATGCGGTGTTCGGTCCTTTGCTGGTTAGGAAGCGGATCGTTCCGAGAGCGGAAGGCTCAGGTATCTCCTGAGATGCGTGTCTGGCGTCGGCGGAACGCTTCTGTGTCCGTTAAGCTGCCTAGCTGTTTTGAGCCTAGCAAATGGCGAAGAGAACGTGGGATCTCCGAAAGGTGCCAACCGGGTATTGACACAGGTGTATGCAACGCGTTGCAAGTCAGAATGCCAGCGATATCCGTGAGATGTTGAGCGGGACGGATACGGGAGAACAGTTTTCGGCGGTCTGCGGTGACCTACTCCTGCTGTACGAGGAGCGGGTCAAGGCTAGGGACCGTGCTTCGCTATGGCAGGGTCGACTCGAAGGTCATATACCGATGTTCCAATTGCCATTGCTCCGCTGCCTTCTGGTTCAAACGGAGGAACTCTGTGCACCGCAAGGAAGGATTGCCGGAGCCGAGATGTGGGCCAGCGCAGGCAGGGTTCACTCGAACGAAGTTATCCTGTGTCATCCAGAGGCTGGCGCCTGGAAGGAAGGAGTGCTCGAGCGAGGTGCGGGCCATCTTCTTGAGATCGAGATACCCGAGGTTAAAATCTGCGGAGGCGCGGGCGTATTCGTGGGTGAGATCGATGCGGCTAACGCCCTCGTCGTCGGTAGAGAGCGCCGTGGGGACCTTCGACGCGCGATAAGCGGGAAGAGAGTGGCGATTGAGCGAGACACCCAAGATGATTTCGTTTGAGGTGAGATTGATCTCGACCATAACGTGGCGTTCGGCCATTTCCTTCAGCAGCGCTTCTGGATCGTTCTCGTACATGATGTCCACGCCGTGACCGATTCGTTCGGCGTGGCCGAGGTCGACGGCTTCGCGGATATGGAAGCGGAGGCCGGAGGGTGGGACGAGGCCGGGAGCGAGTTCTCCGGCGTGCAGGGCGATGTGCACCCGCGGATAGGTGGTGTGGAGATAGTCGAGCATTCGCATCTGGCGCGTGTACTCGGCCATGGCGAGGAAGTCGTCCTCGGGCTGCACAAAGTTGAGACCCACGACCGTGGGGTGCGTGGTGGCGGCTTCGGCTGCGGCGACCTCGAAGGCGAGGAGGGTTTGCGCGAAGACAAGCTGGGGCTGGTTGGAACGGAGCACCTGAAAGAGGAAACGGATCTCGACCGAACAGGCTGGAGAGGCACCAGGCTGACCGCAGTGCTCGATGCTATTGCGAGCGGCGAGAGCCTCTGCAAACTCGCGGCGGTCGGCGGCGACATCCTCACGAAGACCGCCCGAAAGGATCTGATCGCGGAGTGTCGCGAGTTCCCCCGGAGACGTTCCGGTGGTGTCTTGCGCGAATAGCGAGAGCATCGCGGGCGCGGGGTGGGGCCAGACGATCTCGGAGGCGAGGCGGACCGCGTTGGGAGAATGCGGTGTCTGCATGATTTCGAGGTACTGCTCATTCTGGGAGGCGGCGCGAGTGGCGATCTCATCGAGCCACTCGCCGACGTGCGATTTGTCGATTGCGCCGAAGCGGCTAAAAGTCGAGAAGAACTGATCGTGTCCGCTGAAGCCGGCGGTCGGGACGAAGGAGCGCATCGAGAAGCTGTCGACGAGGGCGTTGTATAGATGCTGGTCTTTGAACGCCGACGCTGCGGGGACGCTGCCATCGCCGCAGACGGGCTGGGGAGGGATGCTGCGAGTGGTTCCGACATTCTTCACGAGGCTCAGGCTTTTCGTGTCGACGCAGAGGAGATCGGCCTGGGCGTCCAGGAGCAAGGTCTCGGCATATATGGCACCGCTGAGGTGCATGTGGAGGTCTGCCCCTTTGGGCATGCGGAGAAGGAAGGCGTGGAGCTGGAGCGGATTGCTGCGCGCTATGTTGAAGGCATGGACGGCGCGGACTTCCCCCGGGCGCGGAAGAGGAACGGCCGCGCGTTGTGGCTGGGCCAGGGACGGCAGAGCGCAGAGCACAAAAGAGGTTAGGCTGAGTAGATCGCGAAACATAAGTTGATGTGAGGATAGCGCGGGTACCAGGGGCCGACTGTCTCCCTACGGGAATCACCTATGCGGTGAGTGGATGGCGTTTGGCGTGGTGGCTTGAGGTTGCTATACTTGGCTTGCGTTTGAGCTGCTGATCCCTTCTCGTGTGGGCTACCTCGAGACAGGGCTGGGTATGACAGGCGTTGCAGAGGCGGTGTGCGCGTCTGCAGCTACCGTGGCGTTCTTGGCGGCTCACGGGCGCGGCAACTCAGCCAAGGCCAGATAGCTCAGTGGTAGAGCGCGGCCCTGAAAAGGCCGGCGTCGGCGGTTCGATCCCGTCTCTGGCCACCACATTCTAAAGGACCTTAGCGGCGACCACAGAGTTGCTGTTTTAGGCCAACGTACCAATAACGTACATCTCGCGTACGGCCGGTACGACTTCTTCCTTCTTTTCTTCCATCAGCTTCCAAATACCCCGTGCGGTGCTGCCTGTGCGAGCCATGTGCGCTCGTCCGAGCTTTGCGTATCGTTCGGTCATCTTGATGTTCGAGTGACCGAGAATCTTGGCAAGTTCGTAGAGGTCTCCACCATTCATCATGTACCAGGAGGCGAAGGTGTGACGGAGATCGTGGAATCGGAAATCGCGAATCTTCGCTCGGCTGAGCAAATCATCGAAGCTCCCCTCCACTCGCTGTCTGCCGCTTCGTGCGCCTGGCTCGGGAGGCAGAATACGATCCTCGCCGATGATGACTGGGTACCGCCGTATCTCTACGGCCAGTTCCTGAGCCATCGGCACGTAACGCATCTTCCCACCCTTGAGCTTGGACCGAACTGCAATCAGTCCTTCGCTGTACATGATGTCCGACCAAGCCAAGCCGAAGATCTCGGACGCGCGCATCCCTGTCGCGATGGCGATGAGCACGAGCAGTCTGAGACGAAGGTTCGTTCGATTGAGGTCCTTCGTTCCCCGTCGATAGAGCTTTTCGTCTAGGGAGACCTTGAGCCGTCGGAGTTCCTCTTCGGATAGAAACCGGTCTCTTGAGTCGTCCGGGCGTTTCACTTCAACCTGATCCGCGGGGTTCCTGTCGATACCAGTTTCCTTGGACCATATTGTGGAAGCCTTCTGCATCATGTGGTGCATGACGTTGAAGTGACGGACAGCCGTGCTCGCGGACAGATCACGGATTCCAGTCAGGTTTTCGTACCATCTCTGAATAGCCATGCCGTCGACCTCCCGTACGAACAACTTCCCGAGCTCGGCTCGGATTCCCTTGGTGATGCTCTTCTCTCGATCCGCCGAACGCTTCCGACTCCCATAATGCGTGCAGTAGCGATCGATCAGGTCAGACATGCGGTAGTTGATCTCTCTCTTTACGTCGAGATGCCGCCGTTCATCCCGAAGAGACCTCTTCTTGCGTTCAATCTTCCTCGCCAGCTCTGCAGGACCACGAACTTGCAGACTCCTGTTCCGACCTCCTTCCCGCCAGCGAATCTCATACACTCCTTCAGACTTCTTCTTTATAGACATCAAGCTGCTCCTTTCAGTCAATGGTTTCGATCGTGTGCTGTTCAACGAAGCGCTCTAGCGCTTTCACATCGAACCGCAACGCCCGACCAACCTTGACGCAAGGAAGCTCTCGGAGCCGCGACTTTTTGTAGACCGTGTCTACTTCAAGGCCGAGGAACTGAGCAGCCTCCCTGACGTTCAGGAGCCGCCTACCGATATCCCCATTAGATACCATCGCAGCCATGTTGGCTCGTCCCATAAACCGCACCTCCCCTGCCTCTTTATATAGCAATGTGCATTTCACTACTGTAGATGAAAGATCGTCGATCCAAGTCCTTCAGATTGTTTGTTTACGATTGCTGGACAGCGATTCGTTCCCATCTCACCGTGCGTAACTCATTTGGTCTTAGCACCTCGCCGCTTCCCCGATTGCCGCTTGGCTTCCTCTTCAGCGCGAAGATTAGCTTCGTGGTGCTCAACCGCAACCTGGTAGATCGCCTCCCAAGCGATGGGTAGAAGGGTCCTGGTGCCTGCGAGCTTAATGATGGCAAACTCGGGTCGGCTCTCAATGATGATCTTGGATCGTTTGCCGTGATGTTCTATGGTGGAGCCGGTGATGAAGATGGTTCTTGCCTTGCGATCGGGGAGGTAGCCCATGGGTGTTTCTCCTAGCAGCTCAGCGGGTCGGGGTTATGTCTCCGAGCGCTGGTGTGCTCCGATCGGGACAGACCAGCGCTCGATTGCGCGTTCCTGCTTGTTGGGGGACCGTACTGAGAGGCCGAGTAGCCAAACGAACACCAACGGCAGAACCGATGCCGTTGATTTGGAGAAACGGCGAACCATTGCCACCCTTCCTAGCAAATAACATTGTAGGCGAATAAAAAGCGAAATAGCAAATACGTGGGAATATTATCCCTTTGACAAAAGTAGTGGAGGTGCAAGATGATTGCGCCTAAGCCACTTCCAAAGAGGAAAAGAATGACACTGATAGTCGGTATGTCTTGCAGTGGCGGTTTAGTTATCTGTTCCGACACACAAGAGACGCAAGGAGATCAACGGGTAGGTGTAGATAAACTGGTGCCCTTCACCGCAGGGGATTGCCAGTTCGTTGTCGCTGGTAGCGGGCATGGAGAACTGATCGATTCATTCTCTCCGGTGCTTGCAAAAGCTTTGGCTGCTCTGGGTGAAGATCCGAGCATGGAAGCCGTGGACTCGAAAATAGAGCATACCTTGAAAGGGTTCTATTACAGTGACGTGGCGGTTTGTCCCGCACCTCCCGAAGACAAGCAGATAAAGCTACTGATAGCAGTGTCTTTGCCCGAAAGGAACGCCTGTCGCATGTGGGTGTCCGAAAACATTCGCCTACGGCGGATTGAAACCTTCGAGGTGATTGGATATGCGGAAGCACTATACGTTCAATCTTTGAAAAAGCTGTACAAGAACAGCCTCTCGCTAGCTCAGGGCGTGTTGATTGGTGTCAATGTTCTGACCCTCGCTGAAGAAACATCGATTTACATAAAGAGCCCCTTTTCGGTTGCAGTAGTCAGGGGCAACTCCATTGCGATGGAGGAGAAGGACTACATAGAGATAATCGCTGAGCGATTGCGCCTTTATGAATCACACCTCAACGATCTGTTTCTGGCTTGTGCCGATACAGCTATTTCGCCTAAGTCTTTTGAAGACCTTCTCGGAACAGTAGTAGGGGAAATCGCCCTTTTGCGCAAAAATCATCTCGATGCCGCCGTAGAGAGGATGTTGGGTATCGGTCTAGGTAAGATGGTTGCACCGTACGCCCAAATACCTCCCGGAACATTCATTAGAGGCTTGGCGGATGGACGATCCGAAGCTATTTACGATATTAACGCCAAGCGTGTATTGGCCGATACCATTCACATGCAACACGGTGAAGTATCTGGGCTTCCTCTAGATGAAGAGGAAAAGGGAGCCGGATCTAAGCGGTGAGTTTTTCGTAGCTTAGTGGATCTGCGGTAATCATGTGCTGCAAAGTGTCAAGGAAGAGCGTGCTGGAGTTGCGGCGATTGAACCGAAACGTCATCTCATCAAGGTAGGCCGGAAGATGCTTCGCAGAGACCTTATGCCACGATCCAATGATGCCCCGCTTGAGGAGAGAGAAGGCCGATTCGATGCCGTTGGTCGTCACCATGCCGTCAACGTAGACCCCCGCGCCGTGATTGATTGTTTCGTGCTTGCGCCCGTTGATCCCCGCTTCGATCATCGCTTTGGGGTAGCTCGCGTGGTCATCGGTCATCACAACTTCTACATCCTCGCTGATGTTCTCCTTGATGTACTTGGCAAGGGTGCCAGCTTGGATGTCCTCAGCTTTGAAAAAGCGAAGCTCGCCACCGCGCTGCTTGATGCCGACGACGATTTCCTTATTCTTCAACCTGCGTCCCTGTGCTCCTTTGCCATGCACCTTGCCGCCGACATAAGTCTCATCCATTTCGACGATGCCCCCCAGCGGCTCAGGATTGACTTCCTTCATTGCGCTGCGGATGCGATGGCAGAGGTACCACGCCGTCTTGTAGGAGATGCCGAGGGTACGTTTGATCTGGTTTGCGCTCATTCCCTTTCGAGACTCGCAAAGCAGGTAGGCTGCGGTGAGCCAAGTAATGAGAGGGAGGCGGGAGTCGTGAAATACGGTGTTGGCCGTGACGGTAAACTGGTAGTCACAGCTTTTGCAGTAGAGGATCTTGGTGCTGTTCTTGAGTCTCACCACCTCCGCATCACAACGGATGCAGCGAGGTCCATCGGGCCACCTCAAACGCTCCAGTAACTCGCGGCTACGCTCGTCAGTCGAAAAGGTAGTGCACAGATCAATGATGGTCACAGTGAGGCCTCCCATGGATGAGAAGAGTAAGCAGGTCGAAATTCGGAAAGTCCCAACACGATCACTCTTGGCATCGCTGAAAAAGGACATCCGCAAGACGATGCAAGCATCTCCGAGTGCCCGTAAACCACTGAAACCGAAGTGACTTGCTTGTCCATGTATTGAGAATAGGACCATGCCAAACTTTTGTCAAGGTTATAATATTCAATACGTGGCGTGCCGGGTTTCGGATTGCAAAAAGTCACAGTAGCGCGCCTTTTGCATACACGAATCCTTCTGCCTCCCGCTCTCGCCCGTTCCCGCGCGTGGGGCGAAATGGCGGGCAAGCTTCATCCATTGCAAGCATGATGAGCCGCCGCAGACTTGCGGCTTGGGCAAGCTCCCGGCCTTCAACGAACACATGGTTGTCGGTCAGTCGCAATATGGGCTTCTCCCACCGCAAGGAGAGCTGATTTGTCCTTGCGAGCTCGACGGCGAATTCCCTGAGTGTGAGTTCGTTGCCGAGAGCAAACGGCCTCATGGTAAGCGTGTGGTGTGGGGCCGTTCTTACGGGACTGTCATAGCTTATGTATCCACATAACGTTATGTGGGTACATAAGCTAAGGGTGTATGTGGTGGGCGTGGACCGATACATTCCATGGCAGCAGCTCGTTGATCCTGCTGATGGGGTGATCGGCGATTCGTTCCAAGACGTGCTGGAGATAGATCTCCGGGTCAAGGCCGTTGAGCTTGGCTGAGCCGAGCAGTGAGTAGATGGCTGCGGCCCGTTCCCCTCCTGAGTCTGATCCAGCGAAGAGGAAGTTTTTGCGTCCGAGCGCGACGACACGCAACGCACGTTCGGCGGCGTTGTTGTCGATCTCGAGTTGTCCATCGTCGACATAGCGTGTGAGCGCACTCCAGCGCGAGAGCGCGTAGCGGATCGCAGCCGCGGTATCGGACTTGCGCGAGAGCTTCGCGAGTGTGGCTTCGAGCCAGACGCGCATGCTGTCTAGCAGAGGTCTTGCCCTGGCTTGTCGGATGGTCTTGCGGATCTCCGGTGTGCTGCCCCGGATCTCAGCTTCGATGGCGTAGAGCGCGGCGATTCGCGCGATGGCTTCTGAAGTTGTCGGCGAAGCATGAGCGATATGGATCTCGTGGAACTTGCGTCTTGCGTGAGCCCAGCAGGCGACCTCGTAGATCTCGCCTCCCTCGTAGAGATGATGGAAGCCGGCGTAAGCATCGGCTTGAAGTGCGCCCTTGTAGAGCTTGAGATGTTGACGTGGACGCTCCCCCTTGCGATCGGGTGAGTAAGCGAACCAGACTGCAGGCGCTGTGATGTCGCCCGATGGCCGGTCATCGCGAACGTATGTCCAGAGCCTGCCGATCTTCGTCTTGCCGTTGCCGGGCGCGAGCACCGGCACGGGTGTATCGTCCGCGTGCAGCTTGCTTGCCGCCATGATGTGATCCCGAACCGCCTCCACCAACGGAGCGAGCAGTTCGCTTGTCGCACCAACCCATCCGGCCAGCGTGGAACGATCGAGATCGACTCCTTCGCGGGCATAGATCTCTGACTGCCGGTAGAGCGGCTGATGATCGGCATACTTGGACACCAGCACATGGGCGAGCAGCCCTGGCCCCGCAAGCCCGCGGTCGATAGGCCGCGAAGGTGCCGGAGCCTGGACGATGCGGTCGCACACATCGCAACTCAGCTTGGGTCGCACATGGCGGAGAACCTTGAAGCTGGACCGGATGTACTCCAGCATCTCGGCAACATCTTCGCCCAGCTGGCGGAGCCGGCCGCCGCAGTCGGGGCATGCCGCGTGGGCGGGCATGTGCGTGAGGATCTCGCGCGGAAGATGCTCCGGCAACGGCCGGCGGAACGGCTTCGCCGGGACCGGTCGCTGTAAGCCCGGGATCGCCTGGATCTCTTCCACTGCGTTGGCAAC